>WNGB01000025.1_pt1 | contig 171307 bp, 173 predicted proteins | sample 5400681 | NCBI WGS metagenome assembly WNGB01 (sample SAMN13153367, study PRJNA577476) | soil metagenome | isolation source: 115 cm soil or saprolite under grassland replicate 2 | place: USA:California | collected 2016-06-15 | reverse complement strand
TCGTACCACATGTGCTTGTAGACCACGAGCTCGTCGCGGCCCTGGAACAGGTCCAGGAACGGGACCGGGCCGTCGGGTCCGACGACCTCGACCGTCCCGTCGAGCTCCACCATCGGCAGCCGGCGGCGGGCCGCGGCGATGGCATCGCCCTCGCGGGTGTGCGCCTTCTCGCGGACCAGCAGCTCGTCACGGGCCGCCTGCCAGGTGGCCAGGTCGACGACGGGCGGCTTGCCGGGGAGGTTCCCGCTCGCGTTGCCGGGCGTGGTCGTCATGGTGTCCTCCGTGGTGTCTCGTGCCGGGCAGCGTCGTACGACGTCCTACGACGGTCACCAGAATAGACGCGCGACCCGGCCGGAACTCATCGTGCCGGGGACGCCCTCGGCCGAGCCTGCACGGACCACGTCGGGCCGACAAGTTCACGGACGCGCTCTTACCTTGGGCGCGTCGTGGACGCTGTTCGAGACGCATCGACGATGTCGGTCACCGTGAAGTTGGCCGATTCTCAGGGATCCGTCTCGCTGTGGCTGGTGCGGATCCCTGAACGGGTCGACGACCTGGGCACCCGGGGGTCATGACTGCGCTGTTGGACGGGCGACGAGCTCGGCATCATCGGCAGGTGCCACGTGCCCGAGGACGCACGCCGCCGGCGGGTCGAGATCGAGCATTTCGGTTCGGAGGTGCTCGAACCCAGCTTCAGTAAGCAGACCTGCCAGCTCGTTGGCGGCCGCCACCGAAGTGGCCGCGGTCGCACCGGGACAGCGGGGCTGGGATACCAGAGCGATACGCCCGCCGGGCCGCAACAGCCGGGCGAGTTCGCGTAGCCGGGCGGTTGGGTCGGGCCACATGCCGACGGTGTTGACTGCAAGCGCGGCGTTGAATGGCCCGTCGCTGATGGACAGGCTCTCGACTGGCGTATGGATCAGGCGTACCCGTCCGGCCTGTATGGCGGCCCTATTGCGGCGGCGGGCCTGGCGGATCATTACCTGCGAATGGTCGACGCCGACCACCAACCCCCGGATCGCTCGGGTGGCGAGGGCGGCGATGGCCACGCCCGGACCGCAGCCGAGTTCGATGACGCGGTCGGTCGGCTGGACGTCGAGAAGCTGCGCCGCCCAGCGGTTGCGCGCCACGTTCGACGAGCGCCGGCCCATGATCCAGCCGGCGACGTGCCCTACGGCTCCGGTCGGGTGGTGGAACTGTGCGATCCCCCCGCGAGGAGCCCACCATTGCATGATGCGGCCCAGCACCCTCTGCTTGATACCCATGAGCTGAGCAAAGCACTTCGAGTAGGCTTGAAGTCAATGCCTGCTACCGCGCGCACCCTGGCTTCGTCGGTCAGGGACGTCGGAGTGATCCTCTTCTCCCGCGAGATCGGGTTCTCGCTGGCTGAGATCGGGCGTTTCATTGCAGGCGAGCGGCAATGCCGACGGGAGATGATCGATCACAAGTTGGCCGAGCTGGCCGAGCAGCAGCACCGTATCGAGGTGGCCCGCACCGCACTCGAGCACGGTCGGCAATGCCCAGCCAGCGAGCCCATGCAATGCTCCCGATTCTGGTCGATCATCGAAGGCTTCCACGCTGACAGGATGACGATGGTCGTGATCTTGGAATGAAGGAGAGGAAGCTGGCTTTGTGGGAGCCAGCGAACCCGGACCAGCAGGCCAGTGGCTCCTTCATCTGGGACCCCAGTTCAGGGGGCGAACTCCACTAGGCAGCGGGTCCATCCCTTTGGCGGCGTCCTTGTCGGAGCAGCGGTTCCCGACGTCGAACAGCCCGTCTTTGATCGCGTGACGCTCGAGATCGATCACCTCGCCGAACTCAGCGGCCGCTCTCTGCCCGAACCTGAGATCGAGTGCTCCGATGGCCACGTAGATCGGATTGCCATCGAGTACGACGCGCCGGGATCAGATGGGATCGAGCGGAACGGAGCGGCACGGACTACGGGCATCGCTCCTGCTCAGACGACATACAGCGGAACGCGGCGGAACTGTCAGGGATGGCCGGACGGCGGCTCATAACCCAGAGGTCGACGGTTCAAATCCCTCCCCGCCACTACAAGGAGACGTGCGGGACCCGTGGGTCTCCTTCATTTCCAGCCGCGGGCGTGCTTGCCGCAGGGAGCGGAGATCAAGGTTCCGGTCCCGGGGACAGGAAGCAACGCCCATGCCCGGTGGTGGCGGGGCTGTGACGGGAGTCAGCTCGCGCGCTGGCGGAGCTGGCGGGCGAAGTGGGCGATCGCGGCGCGGCGGCGGGCCTGGTCGCCTCGCTGACACACCGCGGCGAAGGCGGCGAGGGTCGCGGCGAGGCGGGCGTCCCTGCCGACCCGCAGCGGGAGGCTCTCGGGCTCCATCGCGTCGGTCACCCGCCTGCCCAGCTCGATCCGCTCGATGGCGAGCGCCTTCGTGGCGATGTTCGGGTAGGTGCGCATCGGGTGAGTGCTCATCGCTCCGCTCCTGTCCGTCATGGCCCGGTCGGCGATCACCATCGCGCGCGGCGGTAATCACCGCCTAACCAACCCCCGAGGGCGGTCAGGCGCGAGGTTCTAGAATCACTTTTCGTGAGCACAGCGGGGATCACCGGGTCGACGGCGATCCAGATCGCCATCAGCGTCGAGGGGGCGGTGCGGCAGGGGCGGCTGGCCCCCGGCGACCGGCTGCCGACGATCCGCGGGCTGGCGGGGGAGCTCGGCGTGAGCCCGGCCACGGTCGCCGCCGCCTACTCCCGCCTTCGCCTGCGGGGAGTGGTCACGGCCCGCGGTCGCGGCGGCACGGCCGTGGCGCCCCGACCGCCGCTGCCGGTGCAGGTCGCTGCTCCGCCCGCTGGCGTGCGCGACTTGACTCTGGGCTACGGCGACCCGGACCTGCTGCCGCCGCTGGGCGCCGCCCTCGACCTGGTCGATCGGCGGCACCACCTGTACGGAGAGGAGCCGGTGCTGCCGGAGCTCGCCGAGCTGGCCGAGGGCCTCCTGCGCTCGGAGGGCGTCCCGGCCTCGGCCATCGCCGTGGTCAACGGCGCCCTCGACGGGGTCGAGCGGATCCTGAACGCCCACCTGCGACCCGGCGACCGGGTCGCGGTGGAGGATCCCGGCTACCCGCCAGCCTTCGACCTCATCCGTGCGCTGGGGCTCGAGCTGGAGCCGGTGCCTGTCGACGACGACGGCCTGGTGCCGGACGCCTTGCAGCGGGCGCTGGAGCGGGGCGCCGCCGCCGTGATCACCTCGCTTCGCGCGCAGAACCCCACTGGGGCGGCGGCGGGCGCCGAGCGGGTGGCCGCCCTGCGCGCGGTCCTCGATCGGTACCCCGGACCGTTGCTGATCGAGGACGACCACGCCGGCCCGGTCGCTGGACCGGTCGGGACGACGCTGGCCGGGCCTGATCGCCCCCGCTGGGCGCACGTGCTGTCGGTCTCGAAGTGGCTCGGCCCGGACCTGCGCGTGGCCGCGGTGGCCGGCGACGCGACCACCACCGCCAGGGTCCAGGGCCGCCAGCTGCTCGGGCCCGGATGGGTGAGCTACGTGTCGCAGCTGCTGGTGGCCGCGCTGTGGTCGGCGCCGGGGACGGCCGCGCTGCTGGAGCGTGCCCGCGAGACCTATGTCACACGCCTGGGGGCGTTACGGCGGGCGCTGGCCGAGGAGGGCATCGCCAGCAGCGGGCGCTCGGGCATGAACGTGTGGGTCCCGGTCGCGGCCGAGAGCGTGGCCGTGCAGCATCTGCTGGCAAGCGGCTGGGCGGTCCGCGCCGGCGAGCCGTTCCGGCTGCGCTCCGGCCCCGGCATCCGCATCACCGCGTCCACTCTGGACCCCGAGGAAGCCCCGGCCCTTGCCCGCGCGGCCGCCACCGCCCTCTCCCCGCGCCGCCGCACCCACCTCACCTGATCGCCGCGTTCCGTGCGGGCCGTCTCAGGGGCCGCCGGCAGGCCAGGGCCAGCCCGCCGCAGACCGGCGCAGTCCCATAGCGCCCATTGGGTCCACAACGCCAGGAACGCGAGTTTTAGCGGCGTCGAAGACGGGCAGCCTTGTTTGTGCCGGGTTGCTCGAACTGCCGGGGCCACGGCCTCTCGACGCGAAAGGGAGCCGACATGATCGCCAGTATCCTCGCTCTGCTCGTCATGGGACTGATCGTGGGTGTCGTGGCCAAGATGCTGGTCCCGGGCCGTGACCCGGGCGGGATCGTGGTCACCGCCATCATCGGCGTCCTGGGTGCCGTGCTCGGCGGCTTCCTGGCCTCCGAGGTCCTGCACCGGTCAGGGGCCCTCGGCTTCAACCTCTACACCTTCATCGTCGGGCTGGTCGGCGCGGTGATCCTGCTGCTGCTCTACCACGCCGTCAACGGCGGGTTCCGCGGGCGCTCCTACCGCTCACGGTACGGATCTCGCGGTCGCTCCTCGTCCTCCGGCTACCGTCGCCGCCGTCGCCGCCTGATCTGACGGCTCGCGCTGGGCGGCGGCCCGCCGGGTCCGGGGCGGCGCCCGCGCCCAGCCCGAGTGCGTGCGGCGGGACCCCCCGCGCAATCGCCGACCGGAGACTATGGTTCTCGTTATATGGATCAAGGTCGGGGATTGCGCGCCTCAGAGGCGTTCATAGCCGGCGTGGCGGCGATGCTGCCGCCGACGGCACTGCTCGGAGTGGCGCACCTGGTGCAGGCGAACCTCCCGTTCCCCGCGCTGGGGCTGGCGCAGCGGGTGGTCGAGCTGATCCCCGGTTCGGTGGCGGTCTTCTTCATCGAGCGACTCGGGCACTGGGCGCTGCGCCTGTTCGCCGCCGGGTTCACGGCCGGCAGCGTGCTGGCCGGTGGCGTGGCGGGCATCGCGGTGGCCAGGCAGGCCTCCTCGCGGCGGCTCCTCGCGACCGCCGCCGCCGCGGTCGTACTCGCCGCGATCGCGCTCGGCGGCTATCGCCCGGGCCCTGGCGCGCCCTCGCTCACCACCTACGCGGCCGTGGTCGCGCTGGCCGGGGTGGTGTTCGCGCTGTCGTTGCGGGGCTCCCTGGAGCGCCTGGAGCGCGACCGGGTGCCGCCGCCCGCCCGTGGAGTCGGGCGGACGCGCCGCGAGGTGCTCAGGGCGGGCGCCGGCGCCGCCGGCCTGCTGGCCGCCGGGCTGGTGGTGCGCGCCATGTCCGGTGGCGGGCTGGGCGACCGCGGCGGCAGGCCGCTGACCCGCCCCGCGGGCGCCGCGCCCGTCGAGCCGGCCGCCCTGCCGCCGGACGGCCCCCAAGACGCGCCGTTCCGCTCCATCCAGGGCCTGACCCCCGAGATCACCCCGAATCACCGCCACTACGTGGTCGACGAGTCGATCATCGATCCCGACGTCGATGCCGGCTCCTGGAAGCTGCGGATCGACGGGCTGGTCGCGAGGCCGCTGACGCTGCGCTACGACCAGCTGCTGTCGATGCCGGCCCTCGAGCAGTACGTCACCATGCAGTGCATCTCCAACCAGGTGGGCGGGAACCTGGTCGGCACCGCGAAGTGGACCGGCGTCCCTCTGGCCGCGCTGCTGGAGCGCGCCGGGGGCGTCTCCGACAAGGCGGTTCGGGTGGTGTTCCACGCCGTCGGCGGCTACAGCGACTCGCTGCCGGTGGGCAAGGCCACGGATGGCGCCACCGTCGTCGCCTACGGCATGAACGGACAGACCCTGCCGCGCGCCCACGGCTATCCCGTCCGCGTCATCGCCCCGGGGATCTACGGGATGAAGAGCGTGAAGTGGCTCCAGCGGATCGAGGTCGTGGACTACGACTACAAGGGCTACTGGCAGCGCGACGCCGGCTGGGACAACCTGGCCGTGATCAAGACCGCGAGCCGCATCGACGTGCCCGGCGAGCTGAGCTCGGTCAAGGGCCAGGCGACGGTCGCCGGGGTCGCCTGGGCGGGGGACCGCGGGATCGGTCGCGTCGAGGTGTCACTGGACGGCGGCCGCACCTGGAGGCCGGCGATCCTGCGACGCCAGATCTCGGGCACCACCTGGCGACAGTGGCGGTTGCCGTGGCACCCGACGACCTCGGGCCGGACCGTCCTGCAGGTGCGGGCGATCGACGGGCGGGGCGAGGCCCAGACCGCCGAAGCGGCCCCGCCGCACCCCAGCGGTTCATCCGGCTACGACCAGACAGAGGTCATCACCGGCAGCGCCTGACCATGGCGAACCGTGGTGCCGCCCGCCACGGGGGCTCCGGACGTCCGCCGGATCCGCGATCACGGAATGTGGGCCAGGTCGTAGCCGTTGAACCGGGGGAAATCCAATTTTGCGATCAGTCGAGGCTGCCGTTTGAACACGTTCGTCCGTTCCGATTCGCCCGGTTCCGGCCTGGCACTGTCCTGCTATCCTGCCCAGGAGTGCCGGCCAGCGCTTGGGCGGGCTTCTGGTACGCCACCGCGGGCGCTGGCGTCACCGATACCGCGACTGGATCAACGGGAAGGACCCCGGTTGCAACCCTTTGCCCGAGAGCTCGGCCAGCAGGAGAGCAGGACACCTGAGGAAGGCAGCCGCGCTCCCGCCGAGGAGACCCCGGAGGAGCGCGAGCGCCGCTTCGTCGAGTCCGCGATCCCGCTGCTCGACACCATCTATGCGGGCGCCCTGCGGCTGACCCGCAACCCGGCCGACGCCGAGGACCTCGTGCAGGAGACGTTCCTGCGCGCCTACAACGCCTTCCACCAGTTCGAGCCCGGAACCAACCTGAAGGCCTGGCTCTACCGGATCCTCACCAACGCCTACATCAACACCTACCGCAAGCACCAGCGCGAGCCGCAGTCGGTGTCGACGGATGACGTCGATGACTTCTCGCTCTACCAGCGCATCGCCAACGCGGAAGGTGGCGGGTCGGAATCGCCGGAGGAGGTGCTCCTGGAGCGCATTCCGGAGCACGAGGTCCGGGAGGCGCTCGACTCGCTGCCCGAGCAGTTCCGGGTCGCCGTTCTGCTGGCCGACGTCGAAGGGTTCTCCTACAAGGAGATCGCGGACATCATGGGCACCTCGATTGGGACCGTGATGTCTCGCCTGCACCGGGGGCGGCGCCAACTCCAGAAGAAACTCTGGGAGTTCGCCGCCGAGCGTGGGTTGCTCGAGGAGGGACAGGAATGGGTTCGCCCGAAGTAGGCGACTGCGACGAGGTCAGGCGCCACCTCTGGCCCTACCTGGACAGGGAGACCGACCCGCCGACCTGCGCGGAGCTGGAGGCGCACCTGTACGAGTGCGCGCACTGCCGCCGCATGGCCGAGTTCGACCAGCGCTTCAAGCAGCTCGTGCGGCGTTGTGCCGATGCCGGGCCGGTCTCGCCGTCAGTGGTCGAGACGCTGCGCACGAGGGTCGAGGCTGTCATCCGGGTGCGCCGGCCCTTCGGCGCCTGAAGAGCCCGCTTCCGAGGGAATGCGCCGCGCGCGCCGGGCCTTGAAACCTTCTTGATGCCCGCTGACGTATAGATAGGTGCGAAGACCCGGGAATCGCCGCCGAGGTCGCCCGGTTCCTCGTGATATGCGGGTCCCATCGCGATGATGGGAAGGACGGTGAGACTTCGTGCGATCTGAGAACGTCAAGGGCCACCGGCCTGGCAACGATCCGCCCCCGTCCAAGGTGGAGCGGGTCGGACGCGTGTGCCGTGAGCCGGACTGCGACACCAGGCTGTCGATCTACAACAAGAGCGGCTTCTGCTGGCAGCACCAGCCACTCATCTTCCCCAACTACCGAGGCAAGCGCCTGGCAAGCTCGTGAGAACCACTAGCACACACAAACGGCCGGCCCGGCAACGGACCGGCCGTTTCACGTAAAACGGATGGTCAGCTCTTGGTCTTCTGGTAGACGCCGTCGATCTCGTCGATGAGCTCCAGCAGCTTCTGTGCGTCGGCCGCGTCCACGGAGTGCTTGGCCTGGCCGGCCTGCTTCGTCGCCCTCCAGAACAGGTCGTGGAGGTTCGGGAACTGCTCGAGGTGCTGGGGCTTGAAGTAGTCGGTCCAGAGAACCCAGAGGTGATGCTTGACCAGCTCGCCCCTGTCCTCCTTGATCTGGAGGGCGCGGGTACGGAAGACCTCGTCGTCGGTGGCGTGGTACTTCTCGATGATCTTGGCCACCGACTCGGCCTCGATTCGGGCTTGCGCCGGGTCGTACACGCCACACGGCAGGTCGCAGTGGGCGTAGGCGACTCGGTCCGGAGAAAGCCATGCGGCCAAGCGCTTGACCATCATCGGCATCGTCCTTCCGTGCTCGTTGTGCGTTCGCGTCTGACGGTACCACCGCCTGCTTTCGGCCGGCACGCAGGCGACGGAGCATCATGCAGCAGGCATGGCGAGGGGGAAGGTGACGGATGCGTACATGGGCGCGGGGATGGGCACCGGGCGGACTGGTCCTGCTGGGGGTCGCCGGCCTGGTCGTGGCCGCGCGGCGGGCGCGTCTGGAGCCCGTGCTGGTGCAGGGGAACAGCATGCGGCCGACCCTCGACCCTGGGCAGCGGATCGCGGTGGGGCCCGTGCGGGACACGCTCCGCCGGGGCGAGGTGGTGCTGCTGCGCCGAGCCGGGCGAGAGATGGTCAAGAGGGTGGTCGGGCTGCCCGGCGAGCACGTGCGGCTGGCCGACGGGCGGCTGGAGGTCGACGAACGCCACGTCCCCGAGCCCTACGCCTTCGGTCCTCCGGCGCGGGAAGGCGCCGTCGAGCTGGACGTGCACCTGGGCGACGACGAGCTGGTGGTGCTGGGGGACAGCCGCCGCCACTCGACCGACAGCCGCTCCTTCGGTCCGGTGCGCGGCGACGAGGTGGTCGGCATCGTGCGCTTCGCCTACTGGCCACCGCGCCGGGTGCTCCGTCCCCCGGGACGCACGGGCCCATGGCTGCGAGGGTGAATCGAGTTAGGATGCGCAAGTTCTAGACAAGGAGGATGCGGTTGCTCGTCGTGGTGGCCGGTGGTGCCGGGTTCCTCGGCGCGAACCTGGTCGACCGGCTGCAGGCCGAGGGGGACGAGGTCGTCGTCGTCGACGACCTCTCTCACGGGAACCTGGCGAACCTGACGGAGGCGCGCCGTCGTGGCGGCGTGCGCTTCCATCGTATGGACGTGACCCAGGGGGGCTTGGCCGTGCTGGCTGAGCGCATCCACGCGGACGCGTGGGTCCACCTCGCCATGTCCGCGGACCCCGTTCGCATCTGGAACGAGCCGTCCACGGACGGCCGGCAGGTGGTGACCGGCGTGGTCGAGATCCTGCAAGCGGCCGCGACCGGCGGTGCCAAGGTGGTGCTGGCCTCCTCCGGCGCCTACCTGTACCCGAGCCAGCTCAGCGGAGTCACCAGAGCCGACGACCGGCCGGCCCCGGTGCATCCGCTCGGAGCCGGGCGCTTGGCGCTGGAGGCGTACTCCAACGCCTTCGCGGCCCGCGGGCTGGACTCGGCGGTGCTGCTGTTCGGGACGGTGTACGGTCCGCGCCAGGACCCACTGGGGCCGAGCCTCGTGGGCAGGACCGCATGGTCGATGCTCCAGGCGCACGCGCCGCGGGTGGAGGGCGACGGGCGCCAGGAGCGGGACTTCCTGTTCGTCGACGACGCTGTGGACGCTCTGGCACGGGCGGTGCACACCGACGCGACCGGCCGCGTGCTGATCGGCACCGGTGCCGCCACCTCCGTGCTGGACGTGGTGGAGCAGCTCGCCTCGCTGGTCGGCTGGTCCGGCGAGCCGGAATGGGCGTCGCCCAGACCCGGCGATCCCCGCCGTTGTGCGCTGGATCCCACCAGGGCCGGCAAGGTGCTCGGATGGCAACCGTGGACGCGGCTCGACGAGGGCCTGGCGATCACCGGCGAGTGGCTCAAGGCGCGACTGCCCCGGAAGCTGCGCTGATGGCACCCGTGTCCCCCGGGTGGTGCCGGTTGCTCGTACTGCTGAAAGGTCCGCTGACCTGCATGTCTGCAGGAATAACCTAGGCAACTGGCAGTAGGTAGCATCCGAGCTGAAACGGCCCAACCGGGCTATGGCAGGCTGAAGCGCCGCTACTAATAATCGCCCTGTTCGTACTGCTCACAGCAGGTCGACCGACAGGGCCGTCTCCGCCGCACGTCCCAACTGTCTTCGTCGAGCGAACAGCCGGTCCACTCCGGGCTGGCCTGGGAGGAGATGGCCAGGCCCGTTCGGACGCGAGAAAGGGATACATCGTGGCAGTTGCGCGCAAGGCGAGCAACAAGATCGAAGCTCCGGCATACCTGCGCACCGCCGAGGTGGCGGACATCCTCCATGTGTCGCCCAAGACGGTGTCGCGCTGGGCCAAGGAGGGAAAGCTCCCCTTCCTGAAGACCCTCGGCGGCCACCGCCGCTACCCCGAGGCCAAGATCCGGGAGCTGGCCAGCGAGCTGCAGGAGGAAGTCGTCGGCTGACCAGCCGGTCCGCCTAGTCCGCCCACGTCGACCACGGGACCGTTCTGGCCTTGGGGGAGCCGTGGGCGTCGTCCTCTTCACGCCGTGCGCTCCCGATCACCAGCCATTGCACCAGGAGAAACAGGCCAGCGAGCTCGGCAACGTCGCCGAAGCTCGCGGCCGTCCGTAGCGGTCGGACCGCCAGCCGGTCGCCGAGCACCGCCAGCCGCGAGTCGGGACCCTCGATGACGTGCTTGGCGTCCGGCCGGTGGGGGACCGGCTGCTCGACGGCCACCCCGGCGCGGTCCAGGGTCTCCACGGACACCGGCACGCCCAGGTTGAGCACCAGCACCAGCAGGTTGGCCAGCAGCCCGAGCGCCAGCATCGGGACCCCCGGGAGCTGCCCGTTGGCGCGGGCGATACCGAGCAGGCCGAGCAGCGCGAGCCCCAGGAGCACGGCCCCGACCCCCCGTGGGATGCCCACCGAGCGCAACGCCAGCGCGCCCACGACAGCCTGCAGCCCGAGGCATACCAGGCCGACGACCCGTGCGTGGACTTTGGCCTCGAGCAGGGAGCGCGCCTTGCCGCCGCGGATGGCACCCGCCCCGATGCCGGCCAGGATGGCCAGCAGGAACAGCGCCAAGGTGCCCAGTCCGATCATCTATTCCACGATCCCGTGCTTGAGGGCGACCGCGACCGCTCGCGTGCGGTCGGAGACGCCGAGCTTGGTGAAGATGCGCTCCAGGTAGGTTTTCACGGTCTGTGGGGAGATGTGGAGCGCGCCGGCCACTTCCCGGTTGGTGGAGCCATAGGCGATCATCTGCAGGACCTCGACCTCTCTGGCCGACAGGGAGGCGACGGTCTGCTCGCCGCGGGTGAGCTGGCGGACCTCCTCGATGAACTGGCGCGTCAGGTTGGGGTGGATCACGGCGCTGCCCTGTGCCGCCAGGTGCACAGCCCTGCCCAGCTCGCGGGCATCGATGTCCTTGAGCAGGTAGCCGACGGCACCGGCCTGGATCGCCTCGCCCACGCGGGCCTGGGTCTCCTCGACGGTGAGGATGACCACCCGGGTCCCGGGCACCACCCGCATGATCTCCTGCGTCGCGCGGATGCCGCCCAGTCTCGGCATTCTCACGTCCATGAGCACGACGTCGGGGCGCTCCAAGGCCGCGAGGCTGACGGCTTCCTGCCCGTCGGCGGCTTCGGCGACGACCTTCAGCCCGGGGTCCATCGCCAGCGCGGCCTTGATTCCGTCCCGGGTGAGGGGATGGTCGTCGGCTATCAGGATGCGAACGGCGTCGCCCATGCTTCCCTTCGGAAAGACCGCGGTGCACTTCGTGTCGCCTGTGTACGCCATGTCCCTGGAATCCGGCTCACCCACCGGTTTCCATGCCGCCCGGGATCGTACCAGTTTCACTGGGTGGAAGGAACAACGCGATCCAGACTATCCTGTCGGCCAACGTGGTCGGGCCTGGCGCTCGGCCAGGCCCGTAATCCCACATTCGGTTGTGAATTTCATGGCCGCGTACCACGGCCGCATCTCAGGCGATGCGCACCCGCCGCCGCTGACCACGCCGCAGCGCGCGGCGCTCCTCCTCCGACAGGCCGCCCCAGACACCCGCGTCCTGCGCGGTGTCCAGCGCCCACTGCAAGCACTCCTCGCGGACTGGGCAGAGCGCGCAGATGGCCTTGGCCGCCTGGACCTGGGCCTCGGCGGGCCCGGTGGTCCCGACAGGAAAGAACAGTTCCGGGTCCACGTCACGGCAGCGGGCACGATGGCGCCAATCCATTGACAATCCTCACTTTCTCGTGCAAAGCCCCGGGGGAAGGGCAAGTGCTCGAAAGGTACGTGAAGGGTTCCAATAACGCGGTCCCATCACTAGAGCGGCGTGAGTCTAAGACAGCCCTACGCCAAAGGGAAGATCCCAATTCTCGCGAGAGGCCATGAGTCCTTGGCAAAGGGCGGCGACCGGAGGCCCTGAGCAGCCGATCAAGGGCCGGTCATTGCTGAGGCAGCCCCGCTCCAGGCCTGGCGAAAAGTGCAAATAACCCTCCTCGATGCGTAGTCTGGACGAGCAATTGTGGAAGCCACCTGTATTTGCTCGGGAGAACTACGCAGTCAGAAGTCATGAGGGCCCGGATCGTTCGAGCTGCTGGTTTGCCAGACGATTCCGGGGCCGTGATCCTGCACGCAGAGGGCCGGGATCGGCTCCGTCAAAGGAGGTCATCGCTGCCGCGCATCCTTGGCCACCGTGGCGCCCGTCTACTGGCGCCGGAGAACACCGTGCCCGGCTTCCGGGCGGCCATCACCGACGGCGCCGACGGGGTGGAGCTCGACGTCCGCCGCACCGCCGACCAGGCGCTGGTCTGCCTTCACGACGCCGGGCTCGGCCGCACCACCAATGGCCGCGGCCCTGTCCGCGAGCACACGCTGGCCGAGATCCGTCGGCTCGACGCCGGCGGGTGGTTCAGCCGGGAGGGCCCGCGCGGAGGCAACGGCTGTGTCCGCGTGCCGACGCTCTCGGAAGCGCTGGATGCGCTCCCGCCCGACGCCCTGGTGGACGTGGAGGTGAAGTGCCGCGGGGAGGGTCCCGACGGACCGGCGCGGGTCGCGGACCTGCTCGCGGGCACCATCGCCGACCGGGCCGACCGCGATCGCGTCCTGGTCTCGTCGTTCTCGCGCAAGCTGGTCGCCGCGGCCGTCCCGGCGCTGGAGGGCATCCATGTCGGCCTGGTCTCCTCGGCGCTGGTGCCGCTCGGCAGGGCCCTGCGAGGCGCCGAGCTGTGCGGCTGCTCCCTGCTGGCCGCGCAGGCTCCCGCCTATTTCGGCCCCAAGGCCAAGCTCGCCGCGGCCCGCGCCGTGGACGCCGGCTTCCAGCTCCTGGCGTGGACGGTCGACGATCCGGAGACGGCCCGGCGCCTGGCGGACCTCGGCGTCGGGGTCATCGTGAGCGACCGTCCCGGCCAGCTTCGCCGGGCGCTCGACAGCCCGCGCTGACTACCGCGGCCGCCGCGCTCCGTGGGGGCTCGGCGCGACCACTTCCAGAGCCTGCTCCTCGAGCCGGAACTCGACCCGCGTCAGGTCGCCCAGGTACTCGCCGTCGAGCTGGAAGGCCAGCGGCACGTCCGACTCCAGCACGAAGCCGCCCTCGTCGTGGAGCACCGGGAACTTCGGGTAGGTCGCCCGCGGCCGCGGCGAGAGCATGCCGGTCAGCGCGCGCGTGATGGCGGTCGCGGACATGGTCTGCCCGACCAGCACGTCCAGGCCGCCTTCCCAGGTGGCCCGCGGCGTCGGCCGGAAGGCCCGACGTCCGAGGTAGGTGAACGGGTCTCCGTTGGAGACCAGCGCGAAGAAGCCGGTGAGCGAGGCCCTCCCTGGGCCCGGATGGACCTTCAGGTGCGGGTGCTCGCGGTCGTAGCTCAGGAACAGCGTCTTCAGGCCAGCGGCCACGTAGGCCGGATCGCCGTAGAGCTGCCGGGCGCGCCGCCGCCGCTCGACCTCGCGAACGATCGCGCCGTCCAGGCCCAGACCGGCGCCGAAGGTGAACACGCGGCCGCCGGCGTTGCCGAGGGAGATCCGCCGCGTGGTGCCGGCGCGCAGCAGCTCCAGCAGGCGGTCGCAGGCGTGCGAGGCGTCGGCGGGCAGGCCGAGGCCGCGTGCGAACACGTTGGTCTTGCCGCCGCTCACCAGGCCGAGCGGCACGGCCGTGCCGTACAGGCCGTTGACCACCTCGTTGACGGTGCCGTCACCGCCGAGCACCGCCACGAGCTCGGCGCCGTCGTCGACCGCGCGCCTGGCCAGCTCGCCGGCGCGCCCGGGCTGGCTGCTGAGGTGGACCTTGACCTTGTGCTCGGCGGTGAGCGCCGCGGTCACCTTGCGCCGCACCCGCTCGGAGACCCTGGTCGCCTGTGGGTTCACGATCAGCGCGACCAGCATCGGCCTAGTCGCCCTCGTCGGAGAGCAGCCGCTCGCGCAACTGGCCGAGGGTGCGGTTGAGCAGCCGAGAGACGTGCATCTGCGAGATCCCAAGGCTCTCGGCGATCTGGGACTGCGTCATGCCCCTGAAGAAGCGCAGGTACAGGATGCGTCGCTCGCGCTCCGCCAGCTCGGCGATGATGGGCCCCAGTGCCGCGCGGTACTCGAGCGCCTCCAGGCTGCCGTCCTCGATGCCGATGTGATCGCTCACCGAGGGCGTGTCCTCGCCGGCCGTGGGCGCGTCCAGCGAGACCACGGCGTAGGCGTTGGAGGTGTCGAGCCCTTCCAGGATCTCCTCCTCCGACAACCGCATCTTGTCGGCGATCTCTCGGACCGTGGGGGAACGGCCGATCTCCTGCGACAGCTCGGCCACCACCTTGGTGAGCGAGAGGTTCAGCTCCTGCAGCCGCCGTGGCACGCGCACGGCCCAGCCCTTGTCGCGGAAGTGGCGCTTGAGCTCCCCGACGATCGTCGGGGTGGCGTAGGTCGAGAACTCCACCTCGCGGTCGAGATCGAAGCGGTCGATCGCTTTGAGCAACCCGATGGTGCCCACCTGCACCAGGTCCTCCAGCGGCTCGCCGCGGTTGCGGAAGCGCCTGGCCAGGTACTCGACCAGTGGCAGGTGGATGCCGACCAGCTCCTCGCGGACGGCGGAGTCGCGCGTGGTGGTGAACCGCCGGAACAGCTCCTTGGCGTGGCCGCGGTCCACGGTGCGCGCGGGCTGCGCTTCCATGCCGGTCTCGCGATCGACGATGGCGTCGTCTCGAGACAGCTCGCTCACCGCGATCCGCCGGACTTTCGGATCCTGATCAGCAGCCGAGCCCCGTGGTCCTGTTCGACCACCTCGTCGGACAGCGCGGTGAGGATCTGCCAGGCGAAGGTGTCACGCTCCAGAGGGCCGCCGCGGTCGTCGGCCTCCACGGAGGCCTCGACGGACAGCTGGCTGCCGTCGAGGTGGTAGGCGAGGTGGATGGTGTCCGCACTGCCGCGCCTGGCCATCAACTGCGTGCACGCCTCGTCGACCGCGATGCGCAGGTCGTCGATCTGGTCATAGGTGAAATGCAGTTGCGCGGCCAGGCCCGTGGCCGCGGCCCGGGCGACCGACAGGTAGGCGCCGGAGGCGGGAATCTCGAGATTGACGCTCGAAGTTGCCATAGTCTGCGGTGGCTCTTGTGCGGGGTCGGAGGTTGCTCCAAGGTATCCAATCCTGGCACATCTGGCCGCGCAAGCCGCAAGGCGAGGTTGTCACGCCGCCTCGCGACCGGCGGGAGCGCTAAGGCCGGATCGAGCCGTGGGAGCTCTCGGCGTGGGTGGCGAGGGTCGAGGGGACGGTGCGGGTGGCCGCGGCGGGCGCCTCGCCGATCCCCGCGGAGAAGGGCCGCCATTGGTGCAGCGTCGGGACGCTGAAACCGATCACCGCGGCCACCAGGCCGGCCAGCCCCGCGGCGATCATCACCAGATCGGGGTCGACCGACTGGACCAGCAGGCCGCCGAACGCGAACGACAGCGGCAGGAACAGGAACGACCCGAACTGATCCACCGCGCTGATCCTGCCGAGCAGGCGGTCGGGGACGTTCTGCTGTAGCCCGATGGTCCATAGCAGCTCGAAGATCTGCTGGCCGAACCCGAACGCAAGGCCGATCAGGACGGCGGCCATGACGCCCCGCGCGACCCCGAACCCGGCGGTCGCCGCGCCGAACAGCAAGAGCCCGCCGTAGGCGATGCGCCCCGGCTGGCGTGGCGAGGACCAGCGGCCCACGGCCAGGGCGGCCAGGGCGGAACCGGCGCCGATCGCGACCAGCATGGCGCCGTAGCCACCGAGCTGCCCGAAGCGCTCCTCGGCGGCGCGTGGCAGCGCGAGCCGCTCGGCCGAGATGGTGGCGATGTTGACCATGCTGAACAGCAGGATGCTGCCGCCGATCCAGCCGACCCGCCTGGCGGTCCTGAAGCCCTCCGCCACCTGCGCGAGCGGGCTGTTGGTCGTGGAGGCCGGCTGGCGGCGCGGCAGGGGCAGGGTGCTCGCCGCCGCGACCATGAAGGACAGTCCGTCCAGTCGCAGCGCGGTGGGCGCCGAGCCGAGCGCGACCAGGCCCGCACCGATCGCCGGTCCCAGCACCACCGAGACCTGCTGCGACAGGGCGAGCAGCGAGTTGGCGGGGGCGAGGCGCTCTCGCTCGACCACCTCGGGCACGTAGGCCAGCAGCGCGGGCCGGAACAGCCCGGTCAGCAACCCGAAGGCCGCGACCAGCAGCGCCAGCACGGTCACGGACACCGGCCGGTGCAGCGCGGCGGCCAGCGCCAGCAGGATCACCCCGCGAACCGCGTCGGCCGCCAGCACGGAGGTCCGCCGGGGAATCCTGTCGACGATCCAGCCACCCAGTCCGAGGGCGACCAGCTCGGCCACGATGCGTGCGCTCAGCAGCAGACCCAGCAGCGCGGGCCGGTGCCACTCGACCGCGATCTGCCACGTGAACGCGACCAGGAACACACTGTCGCCCACGAGGCTCACGCTCTGGCCGGCCCATAGCAGGCCGAAGGGCCCCCGCAGCACGCGGAGCATGCATGACCTGCGCCGCGCCACCCGTACCCCCCTCGACCGGTCCGTTGTCCAACGTCCCAAATATAGCCTATTGTGACTAGTTATCCTAACGGCGTGGAACTGTTGCCCCGGACGGCCGGTGGTGTCGGCGGAGCAACTGTATGGGAACGCCCCCGAGCAGGCGAGAACGGCAGAGTAGACTTGCTCGGATGGTCACTCACCGTACATCTGATCATGCACGGAGCACCCGCCAGCGCTCGGCGGTGCTGAGTGCGCTGCGGCGGGCGCCAGAGCCGCTTTCGGCCCAGGACCTCCACGCGCAGCTCGACCGCACGGTGGGCCTGGCGACCGTCTACCGGACGCTCCAGGGCCTGGTCGATTCGGGCCAGGTCGATGTCTTCCGGCGTGAGAGCGGCGAGGCGCTGTTCCGGTTCTGCAGGCCCGTGCACCATCACCATCTGGTGTGCCAGCAGTGCGGCCGCGTCGAGGAGATCGACGCGTGCGAGGTCGAGCCCTGGGCAGCGCGGGTCGCGAGCCGGAGAGGGTTCACCGTGGCGGGGCATCAGGCCGACGTGTTCGGCCTCTGCCCTCAGTGCCAGGAATCGCCGCAGTCCTGACTTCGGCCCAGCGCCAGGCGACCCCGCGCAATCCAATCGCGGTCTAGGACTCGGCCTTCGCTCCGCGCCGGCGACCGGTGGCGGCCGCGGTCCTGGTGGTGCTGCCGGGCTTGCGGCCGCGCTTTTTCAGGATCTTGCCCATGCCGTCGATCTTGAGGTCGCGGTAGTTCCTCTCCGAGATATCGAGGACCTGCGTCGACCCGTCCGGGTGCTTCACCTGGAGCTGATAAACCGATCCCGCTGGAATCTCGGTTTGATCCATGTCCGAGACGTACATGGTGATGGTCTTGGTGCCCATCGTGTCTCCTTCCACCTGTATCGGCGCCGCCGAAACCTGTGCAACCCAGATTTGGGCAAGAGTAACCATGCGCGCGGCTGTTGGCAACATGGAGCGCCAAATTCTTCATCGGAATATTTCCGCGAGGCGCGGCCCCGACGCCGCTGGCGGCGGCGCCGGCGGCGGCGCCGGCGAGCCCGTTGCCGTCCTGGGGCGGCAAACGGCGAGCGACCGGGGCCGGGGCGCGCGGCCAATGACGATCGAGAAACGCGCGCCCGGACCCGGGCTGGACCTCCCGCCGCACCGTGCCACGCGCGCGCCACGGCGCCGAGCGGCCCCGGTGGTCGCGGGGGTTCAGGGGTCGGCCGTTGAGTCTGGACGTGCATGGGAGCGCAGGTGGACGGCCCGCCGGGCGGCCGGTCCGCCGTTATCGGTGGCCGCCCGGGTATCGAGCGGCCGTGCCGCGGCCGGGCCGGGGTATTTTTCGCCAGAGCACGTGGAGCCCGCGCCTCCCGCCGGACCAGGCACCACTGGTCGAACTCGGCGCCGTCATCACTTGACGCCTTGTTGGCGACCTTTTGGCAATCGTTGCCCGGGTCAAACCAATTGCGGTGATCGTTGGAGTTGAATGCCGCCGCCACCAGTCGATGCCCGGGGCCCGGGGCCGTGGGCCGGCCCGCCGGCCCGCCGGTGCGTCGCGCTCCCGGAAATCCCGGTGGCCGCTTCCACCCCTGTGGCACCGCCAGCGGCGCCCGGTGAAAGCCCCACGGGTGTGGGGACGGCGGTTGCCCGGCCGTCCGGGAAACCCGCGTCGGGTCGAGCGCGCGGCCGCCCCCGCAAACCCGGCCGGGCCGGCGCGCGTTGTGGCGGCCCGGCGACCGCGTTCGGCCGCCGCCGAATTCCCGCCGGCTGCCCGCGCCCGTGGCGCGAACTTTCACGCCGCAATCCGGCCGGTTCTGCTGACCAGCCGTACCATCGTCAATGCTTGGAGGTCGGCGAGCGGGTCGCCCTCGACCAGCAACAGGTCCGCCAGGTAGCCTGGCGCCACCCTGCCGATCATCCGCAATCCGAGGTGCTCGGCGGCCAGCGAGGTGGCCGCGGCAATTGCGCGGGCGGGAGACAGTCCCGCCTCCACGAGCAGGGAGAGCTCGGTGACGTCGATCGCCGGGGGCGGTCCCTGGTTGCCGAGGTCGGTGCCGTAGAGCACCCTCCCGCCCGCCCCGACGAACGAGCGGACGCCGTGCCGGCGTGCTGGAGACGGGTCGATGTGCAGGGTCGGCACCACCGTCATCGAGGCGGCCATGCGCCGGACCAGGTCGTCGGGCAGCTCCCCGCCGAACGGCCAGTGGGCGAGCTCGGTGACGCCCGCGTCCAGCGCCTTGGCGGCCTCGGCGCTGCCGGCCACGTGTGCGGTGACACCGAGCCCGTGCCGCCTGGCGCCGCCGACCACCGCCGCAAGCGTGGCTGGCGGCAGCGTCGGCCCCACCCTGGCGTCCAGCGCGACCTTGATCACGCTGGCGCCCGCCGCCGCCAGTCCCGCCACCGCCAGCGCCGCGCCCTCTGGCCCCTCGACCTCTCGGGCGGTGCCAGGGGGCGCCCACGCCGCTCGGCTCGGGTAGCCGCCCGCGGCGGTGACGATCTGGCCGGCGACCAGCAGGCGCGGCGAGGTGGTCGGGGACCGCTCGGCGTCGCGCCGCAGGGGCTCGAGGCCGGCGGCCGGCCAGCCCAGGTCCCGCACCGTGGTCACGCCGCCGCCGAGCACCGTCGCGGGCGGGTGGAAAGCGAGATGGACGTGTGTGTCGACGAACCCGGGCAGCAGGGTGCGACCGGCTCCCTCGACCAGCCGGATGCCGGGCGGGAGGTCCACCGCGCCGACGGGCTCGACACGCTCGATCCTTCCAGAGCGCACCAGCACGGTCCGGTCGGGCAGGACCGGGCCGCCCGTGCCGTCGAACACGGAGGCCCCGGTGACCGCGAACGCATCCCCGGTCGAGTCCATGGCCGAAGGCTAGCGCCGCCGGGCGGGGCGTTCCATCCGCGCCCGGGCGCTGGCGGAGCTCTCTTTGACCGGCGAGGGCGGGCGGAGCGGCAGGCCGCTACCATCCCAATCATGACCGACGACCCTGCGTGTCCCCCGCTCGTGCTCAGTGGTCCCCCGACCGGCGAGGCGACGCTGGAGCTGGGTGAGCGTGTCACCCTCTACGTCTGCGGGATCACCCCGTATGACGCCTCCCATCTCGGCCATGCCTTCACCTACTCGGCTTTCGACACCCTGGTGCGCTTCCTGCACAGCCGTGGGCACCAGGTCGCCTACTGCCAGAACGTCACCGACGTCGACGACGACGTGCTGCGGCGCGCCGCCCGGAATGGCGAGGACTACCTCGAGCTCGGCCGCCGCGAGACGGCCGCCTACCTGCGCGACATGGACGCGCTCAACATCGCGCGGCCCACCCGCTTTCCCCGGGCGACCCAGGAGGTCCCCGCGATGATCGAGCTGGCGGCCCAGCTCGCGGCCGCGGGGAACGTCTACGAGGTCGACGGGACGCTGTTCTTCGACGTCACCACGTTCCCGACTTTCGGGGACCTCTCGGGGCTGGACGAGGCCGAGCAGCGCGGGCTGCTGGCCGAGCGCGGCGGCGACCCCGACGACCCGCGCAAGCGGCATCCGCTCGACTTCGTGGTCTGGCAACGCAGCGAGCCAGGCGAGCCGGCGTGGGAGAGCCCCTGGGGTCCGGGTCGTCCCGGCTGGCACCTGGAGTGCTCCGCGATGAGCCGCCGCTACCTGGGCACCACCCTGGACCTGCACGGCGGCGGCGCCGACCTGGCCTACCCACACCACGAGTCCGAGCGTGCGCAGTCGGAGGCCGCCAACGGGGTGCCGTTCGTGCGCCGCTGGCTGCACGCCGGGATGGTCCGCTACCAGGGCGAGAAGATGTCGAAGTCCCTGGGCAACCTGGTGTTCGCAAGGGACCTCCTGCGCGACCACGAGCCCGCGGCCGTGCGGCTGACCCTGCTGGGCCACCACTACCGCTCGGCGTGGGAGTACGACGCCGAGGAGCTGAAGGTGGCCGCGGAGCGGTTGGACTCGTGGCGCCGGGCGGCGCTCGACGCCGGCGCCGGGCTCTCCGCCGCCGCGGCGGGTCCCGCCGGGGCCGGGCCGGCCAGGGTCGCCGGGGCCAGGTTTGACGGGGCCGGCCCGGCCGTGCCGGAGCCCGTGGACGCGGCGCTCGCTCACGACCTCGACACCGTCGCCGCCCTGGCGGCCGTCGACGAGCTCGCCGCCTCGCGTGACGGCGCCGCCGTGGCGGCTGCCGCCGTGGTGCTCGGCGTGGCGCTGTAAGGCCTGCCCTGGCAGCTGGAGGCGCGCTACTCTGCGGGTATGCGTGGAGATCGCGTGGAGGTGCTGATCGACACCGGGCACGAGGTGCGCGGCTTCGACGTGGTGGCGACGCGCGACGGGCGGCGGGTCGAGGTCAACACCCGCCGCAACCTCATCGAGGTCGTCGAGGTCACCCGGACCGGTCAGCCCGTCCGCACCGCCCGCTTCCTGGCCAGCCGCGTGGTCGCGATCGTCGAGTACCCAGCGCTCGACAACGCCCGCCCGAGACGGCCCGAGCCGATCACCGCGCCGGAGCCCCGCGACGCGGCGGCCGGCTGACCCGGCGCTACCGCGAGGCGGGCCTGCGGCCTGACTCCAGGCGGCGGGCCAGGGTGGTGAGCACGTTGCGCTTGGCCTCCAGCGGCCAGGTGTAGGCCTTGCGCGCCTCGTAGGCGTCCTTGATGTCGTTGCGCGCGCGCCGCAGGAGGGCTTCGACGATCTCCTCGTCGGTCAGGTCGAGGACTGCCGCCTCCAGGGCAGCCTTGGTGGCATTGGTCTCCGGCTTGGCTGGCATCGGCTCCTCCCCGTCCGGGCTCGGTGCCGAAAGGATAGCCGGAACCCGGCGGCTCAGCCGCTGAGGCGCGAGCGGAGGCCCTCGATGTCGGCGCGGTGCTCGGCGATGCCGCCGGGCGTCTCGCAGATGGCGGGCACGCCCGCGGCGGCCACCACCGCCGCGATCGCGTCGATCCCGATCTGGCCGTGGCCGAGGTTCTCGTGCCGGTCGCGGCCCGAGCCGGCGGTGTCCTTGGAGTCGTTGGCGTGCACCAGGTCGATCCGCCCGGTGATCGCCTTGACCCGGTCGACGATGCCCTCCAGGCCCTCGCCGCCGGCATGCGCGTGGCAGGTGTCGAGGCAGAAGCCGAGGCCGAGGTCGCCGACCTGTTCCCAAAGCCCCGCCAGCGCGTCCAGCCGCCTGGCCATGGCGTGGTTTCCGCCGGCGGTGTTCTCGAGCAGCAGCGGCATCCGCGAGTCGTGCTGCTCCAACGCCTTGCGCCAGCGCTGGAAGCCCTTCTCGAGGTCGTCGTCGGCGGTGACGTGGCCGCCGTGGACGATCACCGCCACCGCCCCGAACGCCTCTGCCGCCCGGCAGGTGTCAGCCAGGATCTTGCGCGAGGGGATGCGGATGCGGTTGTTCCCGGAGGCCAGGTTGATGGTGTAGGGAGCGTGCACGTACTTGGTCATCGACGCGGCCGCGATCTGGGCGGCCCGCTCGCCCGGCGGCGGGACCTTCCAGTCCTGCGGGTCGCTGACGAAGAACTGCACGCAGTCGGCGCCGCGCTCGGCGGCCTCGTCGACGGGCGCCTCGCGGTCCAGGTGAATGCCGATCTTCGCCATGGGGTGGACTGTAGCAGCCGCATCCGACGTGACGCGTCAGAGTGTTTTATGCTTTGACGGAGGCAGCGAGGCATGTGCCTGACTTGGTGCGCTATCGCTGCAATCGACGAAAGGAGCACGTGGATGCACCGAGTCGTACGCCGGCGTGCGCTCGCTCTTGCCGCCCTGGTCGCGCTCCTGGTCGGGCTGCTGGTCATGGTGGCGCCCGGGATGGCCAGCGCGACTGGGACGCCGGCCACCTTCGTCGCCGTCCTGGAGGGCCGCAACGAGGTTCCCGGCCCCGGCGACCCCGACGCCTTCGGGGTTGCCTTCGTCCGCTTCGACGGCACCCAGACCTGTTTCACGCTCACCTGGCACAACCTCGACGCGCCCACGCGCGCGCACATCCACCAGGGCGCCAGTGGCGTGGCCGGCCCGATCGTGCTGCCCTTCTTCGAGGGCCAGGTGCCGGCGCCGATCAGCTCGGCGCACGGCTGCGTGACCGGCGGTGCGGACCTGATCGACGACATCCGGCAGCATCCGGACCAGTTCTACGTGAACATCCACACCGCGGCACTCCCCGCCGGCGCCATCCGTGGGCAGCTGCATCCCTTCCCCGTCGTCCCGCGGTTCCCCGGCCAGCTCGAGGCGACGCTGAGCGGCGCCAACGAGGTCCCGCCCGCCGACCCGGACGGCAGCGGCACGGCGAAGGTCGCCGCTGCCGGCAGCCTGGTGTGCTGGCAGGTCACCTGGGCCAACATCGGCACACCCACCCGCGGGCACATCCACCAGGCCCCGGCCGGCGTGAACGGCCCTATCGTGGTCCCGTTCTTCGAGGCGCCGAACGGCCTGCCGTCCACCCTGGACAGCGTCGACGGGTGCACCTCCGGAGTCGACCCGGCACTGGTGCAGGCGATCCTCACCGGACCGAGCGGGTTCTATGTCAACCTCCACAACGCCCAGTTCCCCGGCGGCGCCGTCAGGGGACAGCTCCGTCGCTGAACCGGCAACCGGAGCACAGCAGGTGCCATGCTGCGCGCGCCGTCCGGCCCAGCCGTGAGGGGAGGGGAAGGCCTGGCGGGTCGGCTCCCTGCCGGGCCTTCCCCTCCCCAGGGCTGGCGCCGGAGGGCTCAGGGATGCCACCACGGAGCCCGGGTGGACCGGGCTCGGCTCAGGCCGTCTCGATGCGCGAGGCCGGCTCCAGCTCCAGCTCGGCGATGGAGGCCTCGCGCATCTTGAACTTCTGGACCTTGCCGGTGACCGTCATCGGGAAGGCCTCCACGAACCTCCAGTAGCGCGGGATCTTGAAGCTCGCGATCCTGCCCTTGCACCAGTCGCGCAGCTCGTCGCCGGTGACGGTCTGGCCCTCCTTGACGCGGATCCAGGCGCACAACTCCTCGCCGTAACGAGGGTCCGGGACGCCGATCACCTGCACGTCGCTCACGGCGGGGTGCCCGTAGAGGAACTCCTCGACCTCGCGCGGGTAGACGTTCTCGCCGCCCCTGATGACCATGTCCTTGATCCGCCCGACGATGTTGGCGTAGCCGTCGGCGTCGATGGTCGCCAGGTCACCGGTGTGCATCCAACCGGCCCGGTCGATCGCCTCCGAGGTGGCCTCCTGGTTCTCCCAGTAGCCGAGCATCACCAGGTAGCCGCGGGTGCACAGCTCCCCGGGCGCGTCGCGGGGCACGATCCGGCCGTTCGCCGGGTCGATCACCTTGGCCTCGACGTGCGGGTGGATGCGCCCGACCGTTCCGACGCGCTTGTCGACAGGGTCGTCCGGTGCGGTCTGGAACGAGACCGGGCTGGTCTCGGTCATGCCGTAGCAGATGGTGACCTCGGCCATGTGCATGTCCGACTGGACCTTCTTCATCACCTCGACCGGGCACGGTGAGCCGGCCATGATGCCGGTGCGCAGCGTGGACAGATCGAACTCGCTGAAGCGCGGATGCTCCAGCTCGGAGATGAACATCGTCGGCACCCCATACAGCGCGGTGCAGCGCTCCTGCTGGACCGCCGCGAGGCTCGAGACGGGGTCGAAGGACTCGGACGGGTAGACGATGGCCGCGCCGTGGGTGGTGCAGGCCAGGTTCCCGAGCACCATGCCGAAGCAGTGGTAGAGCGGCACCGGGATGCAGACGCGGTCCGCCTCGGTGTAGCGGCAGCCCTCGCCGATGAAGAAGCCGTTGTTCAGGAGGTTGTGGTGCGACAGCGTGGCGCCCTTGGGGAAGCCGGTCGTGCCCGAGGTGTACTGGATGTTGATGGGGTCGTCGAACTGCAGCAGCGCCTCGCGGGCGCGCAGCTCGTCCGGGCTGGCCATGGCGGCGGCCTCGCGCAGGTCGTCCCAGCTCATGGCGCCGCCCGGGGCCTCGTGGCCGAGGACGATGCGCCGCTGGAGCGACGGCAGCTCGCCGGCGACCTCGTCGAGCATGGCCAGGTAGTCGGCCTGCCGGAACCCGGGGGCGAGCACCAGCGTCGACAGCCCGGACTGCCGCAGGGCGTAGGCCAGCTCCGAGGTCCGGTAGGCCGGATTGACGTTGACCAGGATGGCCCCCACTCTGGCGGTCGCGTACTGAAGGGTCACCCACTCGGCGTTGTTGGGCGCCCAGATGCCCACCCGGTCGGCCGGTTCGATCCCCAGCGCCAGCAGCCCACGGGCGATCTCCGAGACGGCGGCGTGGAACTCCGCGTAGGTCTGGCGGACGCCCTGGTGGACGCTGACCAGCGCGTCCCGGTCGCCGAAGGCGGCCACCGTCCGGTCGAGGTTGCGGCCGATGGTCTCGCCAAGCAGTGGAACCTGGCTGGCTCCGTGAAGATACGACAGCGGCGCCGATGCCATAGCTCCCTCCTCCTCCGAATGGAAGCGACCTGCCGGAACGATGCTCGCCTCCGCGAATGGCGCATGCAAGCCTCCTCCCGCGGGCCCGGCGATTTTGACTTGCCGGATCGGCTGTCAGCGGCCACGATGGCTGCCATGCAGGCACCCCCACACGCCACTGGTTCCCAGAGCTGGTCGCCGACCGGCTGGCGCACGCTGTCCGCGGCCCAGCAGCCGCAATGGCCGGACCAGGCCGCCGTCGACGCGACCCTCGCACAGGTCGCCAAGCTGCCCCCGCTGGTCTTCGCCGGCGAGGCCCGCACCCTTCAGTCGGCCTTGGCGAACGTCGCCGCCGGACACGGCTTCCTGCTCCAGGCGGGGGACTGCGCGGAGTCGTTCGAGGCGTTCTCCGCCAACGCCATCCGGGACAAGCTCAAGGTGATCCTCCAGATGGCGGTGGTGCTCACCTACGGCGCCGGCCTGCCGGTCGTCAAGGTGGGCCGCATCGCCGGCCAGTTCGCCAAGCCGCGGAGCTCCCCGGTCGAGGTGGTCGACGGCGTCGAGCTGCCGGCCTTCCGCGGTGACATGGTCAACGGCGTCGAGCCGACGGCCGAGGCCCGCCGTCCCGACCCGGCCCGCATGCTGCAGGCCTACCACCAGGCCGCGGCCACCCTGAACCTGCTGCGGGCGTTCACCACCGGCGGCTTCGCCGACCTGCACCAGGTGCACACCTGGAACCAGGAGTTCGTGGCCCGCAGCCCGTCGGGACGGCGCTACGAGGCCACGGCCGACGCCATCGACCGGGCGCTGCGCTTCATGACCGCCTGCGGGGTCGAGGTGCCCGCCACGCCGGCGCTGCACCAGGTCGACTTCTACACCTCCCACGAGGCGCTGCTGCTCGGGTTCGAGCAGGCGATGACGCGCCAGGACAGCCTCACCGGCGGCTGGTACGACACCAGCGCCCACATGCTGTGGATCGGTGAGCGCACGCGCCAGCTCGACGGCGCCCACGTCGACTTCCTCGCCGGCGTCGGCAACCCGATCGGGCTCAAGGTGGGGCCGACCACCACGCCCGGTGAGCTCGCGGCCCTCTGCGGTCGGCTGGACCCGGGGAGGGTCCCAGGCCGGCTCACCTTGATCTGTCGCGTGGGCGCCAGGAACGTGGAGCCGGTGCTGCCCCGGCTGGTCGGCGCCGTGGCGAAGGCGGGCCACCCGGTGGTCTGGGCGTGCGATCCCATGCACGGCAATACCTTCGTCGGCCCCTCCGGGCACAAGACACGACGTTTCGACGACGTGATGGGCGAGCTGACCGGCTTCTTCGCGGTCCACCGGTCGCTGGGTACGCACCCCGGAGGGATCCACATCGAGCTGACCGGCGAGGACGTCACCGAGTGCCTGGGTGGCGCCCACGAGATCGAGGACGGCCACCTGAGCCTCCGCTACGAGACAGCCTGCGACCCGCGGCTCAACGCGAGCCAGGCACTCGAGCTCGCCTTCCAGGTCGCCGAGCTCCTCCGCGGCTGACGTCGAAGGGGGTTCCCGTTCGGCGCGACCAGGCCGGAGCGGTCAGCTGACCTGCGACGGCGAAGGGTGGGGGAAACGGAAGCGCCGCCAGTACTCCTTGCCCGAGTCGGGCAGGGAGTGGATGGGGTCGTAGTACTCGAACCGGCGGTTCAGGGCGTCCGGGTCGTCGAACTCGATGCCGGTGCGGTAGTTCTTGGTCCAGTACGAGATGCCCTTCTCGCGGTCGTAGGACTCGATCTGATGGATCCATCGCTTGCCCACGAACGGCACGTCGCAGACCACCCTCGGCGTCGCGAACCCCGGCAGGTAGCCCATCATCGCGTGCTGTAGCGCCTGCGCCTCGGCCACCGAGATCCGCCAGTGCTCGGAGTTGGGGATCATGTCGCACATGTAGAAGTAGTACGGCATGATCTTGGCCCGATCCAGCAGCGTGAAGCACAGCTCCAGGAGGTCGCTGGAGCTGGTGTTGACCCCGCGGAGCAGGACACCCTGGTTGCGCACGTCGCGGAAGCCCATATCGAGCAGCTTGCGCACGACCTTGCCCACCAGCGGGGTGAGCTGGTTGGCGTGGTTGACGTGGGTGTGCACGGCCAGGTCGACCTCGCGGTCGTGAGCCTTGCGCGCCAGGCGCTCGAGCCCCTGGAGGACGTCGTCCTGGAGGAAGTGCTGCGGGATGCCCATCAGGCCCTTGGTGGCCAGGCGGATATCCCGGATGTTCTCGATGTCCAGGAGCTGGGAGACGAACCCCTCCAGCACCCGGATGGGCAGGTTGGCGATGTCGCCGCCTGAGACGACCACGTCGCGCACGGATGGGGTGCTGCGCAGGTAGTCGAGGATCTGGTCGTGGCGGCTCGGCTGCTTGACCTGGAACTTGTACTTGTCGACCTGCGGCGTGGAGTTGCCGACCAGGTCCATGCGGGTGCAGTGCCCGCAGTATTGCGGGCAGGTCGCCAGCACCTCGGCCAGCACCTTGGTCGGGTAGCGATGGGTGAGCCCTTCCACCGCCCACATGTCGGCCTCGTGCAGGCTGTCACGGGTCGCCAGGGGATGGCTCGGCCACTCGCTGTCCCGGTCGTCGAGGGCGGGCAGCATGTAGCGGCGAACCGGGTCGCGCCACAGGTCCCGCTCGTTCATGGTGTTGAGCATCTGCGGGGGGAGCAGCATCGACATGGTCGCCCGCTGGGCCTGGTCGCGCTCGATGGAGGCGATCAGCGAGTCGGGGAGCAGTTCCCCCAGCGCCGCGCGGAGCTGGCGGAGGTTCTTGACGGTGTGAGCCCGCTGCCACTGCGCGGACTCCCAGTCGCGCCGGCTGACGTCGCGGTACCCGGGAAGGCGACGCCAATCCGGCTCGACCCACTCCCGCTGGAGGGGGTACTGGAGGGGTTGCGCGACGGCGTGCGCGCGCGGGACTCGCGGGGAGAATGGACCGGGATTTGGGATATTGCTCATCTGGACCTCACGACGCTGCCAGGACGACGGCGTTGGCACCGGCGCCAGCCCGAGGACGTTCGACAGCCCGTCCACCGGCAGCGGCGCGCGGTCAGTCGCGGTCACTGTAGCAGAGGGCCCGAGCCGGCGAAGCAGGCTCTGGCCAGTGGAAACGGTCAAACCGCGCGGTGTGGGGAGCCGCGCTCAGGGCCGCGGCACCCGCTCGATGCCCGCCACCGGGATGCCCTCGCTCCCACCGGGGCCGAGGGCGGGCGAAGCACCGGCCGGCCCCGCTCGACCGCCCGTCTGGGTCCTTCCAGCCTCGGCGGGCGTTGGCTGGGCGGCCCCGTCGGAGCGCTTGACGCAACCGGGCAGCAGGACGTGGAAGGAGGCGCCGCCCCCGGGACGCTCGGTGACCCAGGCCCGCCCGCCGTGCAACTGGGCGAACCTCGCCACCAGCGACAGGCCGATGCCCACGCCCTTCCCCTGCTTGCCGGGCGGGCCAGCGGGGCTGCCCTGCCCCTGCCGGAAGGGCTCGAAGATGCTGCCGGCGAGCTCGGCGGGCACGCCGGGACCGGCGTCCTCGACGATCAGCTCGAGGTCCCGGTCGTTGGCATGAGCCCGCACCCAGACCTGTGTCCCCGGCGGCGTGTGCCTGGTCGTGTTGAGCAGCAGGTTCTCGACGATCCGCTCGACCTTGGGGGCGTCAAGGGCGGCCCGAACCGGCTCGGCGTCGATCTCGATCGGCCAGCCCCGGAGCTGGTCGACCTCCTCGACCACGCGATAGGCCACCGCCCTGACGTCGATCAGGGTGCGGTTCGGCTCCAGGATCCCCTCCTCGATGCGGTTGAGGTCGAGCAGGTCAGCCAGCAGCCGGTCCATCTTGCGGGTCTTCTCGATCATCATCTTGATCAGGTCGAGCGCCTGCTCGCGCGGCAGGTTCAGCTTGGTCCGCTCGAGCGTGACCGCGACCCCGTGCATGGCCGTGAGCGGCGTGCGCAGGTCGTGGGAGACCGCCCGCAGGAAGGTGTCCTTCATCTGCGACATCGCCCGCAGCCGGTCGGCCGCCGCGTACTCTCGCCGCAGCGTCGTCTCCAGTTCCGCCTCGCGCTGGAAGAGCCGGTCGACGGTACTGCGCACGCGCTGGTGCAGCCGCTGGTTCTCGATGTGCGCCACGACCTGTCGCGCGGCCACGAACAGGACGATCGAGGCGCCGTTGAAGACCAGGAACGGCTCGAGCTGGCCCCTGGTCACCTGCATGGCGATGCCGGTCACGAACGCGATCGCCGGCGGCAGGTAGGGCAGGGAGAAGCCTGACCAGGAGATCGGGATCTCCTCGTCGTCGCTCCGCAAGAGCTCGGCCGGGGCCGGTCGCAGCGCCGCCACGGCCAGGACCAGCCAAGCGACCAGCCAGCCAAGGTCGAGCCATGCGCCGGTGGCGTAGGCGCTCTTGCCCGCCAGATACGCGAACGCCGAGTCGGCGACGGCCATGGAGACGATCGTTATGGTGATGAGCGCGGGCTGGATGATCGCTCGCCCGCGGCTGCGGGCGAGCACCGAGAAGGCGATGGTCAGCAGGACCAGGTCGCCGATGGGATAGGCCAGGCCGATCGTGCGGGGCAGCAGCGAGCCGCCTCCGGCGTGGTAGGTCGGGCCCAGCACCAGCGCCCAGCTCGCGAACAGCAGTGACGAGGCGATCAGCAGCCCGTCGAGCAGGGTCCTGACCTGAGCCAGCGCGCGGACCGGCGCGGTTGGCCACGAGAGCACGCCGGCCGCGATCAGCGGGATCGCCGCCAGGAAGAAGGCGTCCGCCAGCGAGGGGAAGCTCGCGCCCGACCCCCCGGACAGGTCGAGCCAGGACCAGATGAGCTGGCCCATGCCCCACGACAGCGCGGCGGCGCCCAGCAGCCGCCAGGCGCGCCGCAGGGCGACCGTCCAGGCGCGGCCGAAGCCGTACTGGCCCCGATCGGCCGAGTGCAGGCAGGCGAACCCGGCGGCGAACGCCGCGGCCGCGATGGCCAGGTCGTCGAACGCCTTGGCGAGCGGGCCGCCGAGGCCGGCGTGCACCCAGAGGATGAACAACGCGACGAGCGCGATCGAGGAGCCTGCCGCCAAGCGGTACAGCTTCCGCGGGTTCACGGTGCCCCCGAGGGGAAGGGCGCGGCAAGCCGCACCGCCGCGGTGGCGGTGCGGTCCCTCAAAGCGGCACTTCCAACGCTCACGTCGGGCCTCGGAGGGGGCTCCAGTCGGTCGCGCTCCGGCACGAGACAGCTCAAGCTGAGTTCAAACGATACACGAGCAAACCAGGCCGTTCCCGGCCCATGATCAGAAGTCACTAGACCTGCGCCGAATGGGGGACATCGTCGAGTCCGATCTCGACTGGAACGAGACCTCCGAGATGTACGTTCGTGATCCGTTCGTAGTCCTTCTGGTCTGTCCGGCAGCCGGAGGACGCAGCGGCAGCGTGACCGTGAAGCAACTGCCCTGCCCGACGCTCGACTCCACCGCGATGCTGGCCCCCAGGACGTCGACCAGCTCGCGGACCAGCGCGAGGCCGAGCCCGACGCCGCCGGCGTCGCGAGCCTCGGTGCGGTCGACCTGGTAGAAGCGGTCGAAGATGCGCCGCAGCTCGCCGTCGGGGATGCCGATGCCCTGGTCCCGCACCCACAGGACCAGTTGGCCGCCTTCGCGGCGGGCGCCGACCGTGCAGGGCCGGTCGCGGGGCGAGTACTTGAGCGCATTCTCGATCAGGTTGCCGAGCACCTGGGCGAGGAAGCGGCGGTCGGTGAGGGGATCCGGTACGTCGTCCGGCAGCTCGATGACCACCCGATCGCCGTCGACGCCGAGACCCTCGACCACCTCGCGGCACAGCTCGTCCATGCTGACGGTGCCGAGCGTGGTGGCGAACTGGCCGCTCTCGAGCCGGGAGGCCGTCAGCAGCCGCTCGACCAGGCTCAGCACCCGCTTGGCCTGGCGCTCGATGATGTCGAGGAACTCATGGCGCTTGCCGGGCTCGACGCTGCCCGGCATCCGGCGCAGGGCGCCCGCGTATCCGATGATCGACGTCAACGGCGTTCGCACCTCGTGGGAGGCCGTGGCCACCAACTGGCTCTTGAGGCGGCTCAGCTCCTCCAGCTCGGCCACCGTGCGCTGCTCCTGGTGCAGGTGCGCCGCCAGCTCGCGCGCCTGCGCGGCCAGCAGCCCGTTGCGCTCCTGGAGCCTGGCCTTGAGCATCCACGCGTTGATGCAGACCCTGCGCCCGTAGGCGGTCAGGCCGAAGACCATGACGGCCGGCCAGATCCCGTGGGCCCGCACGAGCCAGGCCGCGGGCAGGCCGAACCAGCCGAGCCCTGGGAAGGTCATCGGGAACCGGTAGGGCGAGACCCGGTCCATCTCGTGAAGGAGCTCGCGCGCCGGCCGGCCAGACTCCAGCGTCCGGTCGAGGAGATCGGCGCTCAGGAACGCGAGGTACATCAGCGTCACCGTCAGGGCGTACGCCGGCCCGAGCCGTGCCAGCGCGTCGTTCACGCCCGAGGCGAGCGCGTGGAACGTGGCGCTGCCGATGGCCACGCCAATGAACGCCAGCGAGCGGTGCGACAGGTCGTGCAGCGGCCGCATCTGGCCGCGCACCTCCCGTGGGTCGAAGGCGCCCGCGAACGCGATCAGCCCGGCGGCCACGGGGTCGTACATCATGGCCACGGCGACCTGCACCCCGAACGCGACGCTGAGGCCGGGACCGCCCCAGGCCTTGGTGGCGACCAGCTCGGCGACCGCCAGCAGCACGACCCATTGCAGCATCGAAGGGCGCAGCTCGGCTCGGGCGTCGGTCAGTCCCACGACGAGCCAGGTCACCGCCGGCGTTGTCAGCGCGAGACGGTAGAGGGCGAGCGCATGCGCATGCGACCAGTGCTCGCCGTGGGCCCCCTCCACCACCGCCCTCCCTCCGATCCCCACCGCCCGGGAACCGGCCCGAACCGGCTGGCGGGGATGCCCCCTCGTCCTTCGTGGGCGCGTCGCGCATCGACGCCACCCAAGGAGTGATGTGTGCTGGCAGCAGCAAAGAATGACAGAGTGACGGGAATAAGGGAACTCGGGCAGGTCGGAGCGGTTTGAGACCGGCTGGCTCAGTAGAGGCATCCAGGGGGCTCGCCAGATCGGCCCTCTTGAGTCACGGCAGGGGTGTCGATATCCCCTGTGGTGTGGTTCCATGTGGACTGACCCGCCGTACCGGAGTCCGCTATGCCGCGTCCTCCCCACTTGAAGATTCGCCTACCAAGACTGAAGATCCGTCGCCCCCACCTGAAGCTCGGCCGCCCCCATCTCAAGTTCCGTCAGTACCAAGCTGGGGCCCTGTGGGCGCTGGTGGCGGTGGCCGCCTTGGCGACGTTGCCGAGCCTGGTCCCCGGCAGCAGCGGCCCCGCTTTCGGCGCCGGAGTCGGCGGCCTGAGCGCCCAGGACGAAGCGGCAGCCCGCTACGAGGCCTGGCTGCGCGGCCGCGCGGCCGGACAGGACACGGCGGGCGCCGCGGCGGCCGCGCAGCAGGCCTCCGACGGCCCCGGGGCAGCCGTGCCGACTCCGGCGGTCACGACGCCGACGGCCTCGGATACGGACATCCCCGCGATGGCGCTGCGGGCGTACCACGTCGCCGAGAGCTGGGCGTCGGGTTTCAAGCCCGACTGCAAGCTGTCGTGGAGCGTGCTGGCCGGGATCGGCCGGATCGAGTCGAACCACGGACGCCATCTCGGCGACGCCGCGCGCTTCAGCGCGACCGGTGACGTCACCCCGGCCATCCTCGGCCCGGTGCTGGACGGGGCGCCCAACACCGGCACCATCCACGACACGGACGGCGGGCGGCTCGACGCGAACACCGTCTGGGACCGGGCCGTCGGGCCGATGCAGTTCATCCCGTCGACCTGGCAGTCGCAGGGGCGCGACGGCAACGACGACGGCATCTCCAATCCGAACAACCTCTTCGACGCCGCCGTGAGCGCGGCCGGCTATCTTTGCCTGACCGGTGGCGGCACCCTGGCGGACCAGGCCAACCTGCGGCGCGCCGTGTACTCGTACAACCACTCGTGGGACTACGTCGCCGCCGTGCTCTCGTGGGCCAACTTCTACCTGGAGCACGCTGGGAAGGGTTCGCTGGTCGAGGTGCAGCTGCCGACCGGCCCGAGTTCCTCGATCCAGCCGGGCGTGGCCGCGAGCGGGACCGGCCTGGCCGGCCCGGTCGCCACCACCCCGAGCGGCGCGACCGTCAGGTCGACCGTACCGGGCACCCCGAGCTCGCCGACGACGCCCAGCTCCCAGGCCACCACCTCGCCGTCGTCGAGCCTCAGCTCGACGACGTCCAGCAACTCCACCAGCTCCAGCTCCACGAGCGTGCCGACGACCCAGCCGCCGAGCAGTTCGTCGACCACCACGACCGAGCCGCCGAGCAGTTCGTCGACCACCACGACCGAGCCGCCCACCACCACCAGCCCCTGCACCACCACGACCACGTCGAGCACCAGCAGCACGACCACCACGACCACCACCAGCGACACGACCACGACCACCACCACCTCGCCCTGCCCCGACGGGCAGGGCGAGGCCGTCCAGACCACCGACACCCAACCGTCGTGATAGCCGCGGAGCCCGAGAGCACCCGTTCCGCCACGGCCCAGCGGTTGAGGCGAGCGCTCGCAGGTATGTGACGCGGGCGGCTTGGCGGCTCGGCTCAGACCAGGCGGCGGTCGTTGGCCCAGCGGGTGAGCTCGTGGCGGCTGGACAGCTGGAGCTTGCGCAGCACCGAGGAGACGTGGGTCTCGACCGTCTTGACCGACAGGTGGAGGCGCCGCGCGACCTCCTTGTAGGTGAAGCCGCGGGCGATGTGGCGCAGGACCTCACGCTCGCGAGTGGTGAGCTGGTCCAGCTCCGGGTCGATCGGCCCGGTCAGCTCGCCGTGGAAGGCGTCCAGCACGAAGCCGGCCAGTCGCGGGGAGAACACCGCGTCGCCGCCGTGGACCCGCCGGATCGCGTTCGCCAGATCGGACGGCGAGATCGACTTGGTGACATATCCGCGAGCGCCCGCGCGGATGACCGCGATCACGTCCTCGGCGGCGTCCGAGACCGACAGGGCCAGGAACAGGATGTCGGTATGGGTCTGGCGGACACTCTCGAGCACCGCGCGGCCACCTCCACCCGGCAGGTGGACGTCGAGCAGGACCACTTCTGGAGCCGTGCGGCGGATGCCCTCGATCGCGCCGTCCACGTCGCCAGCCTCGCCGACGATCTCGAACTGGGCTCCCAGCTCCGCACGCAGGCCGGAGAGGAAGAACTGATGGTCGTCCACCAGGAACAGCCGGATCGGTCCGCTCACGGGTTCATCTCCTCTCCCTGGGCAGGTACACGGCGACCTCCGTGCCGCCTCCTGGCTCGCTGGTGATGGTCGCCGTGCCGCCCTGGCGCTCGATCCGCCCGCGGATCGAGTCGCGGATGCCCCGCCGGTCCGGCGGGACCGTCTCGGGGTCGAAGCCCTTGCCCTCGTCGCGAACGTAGGCGGTGATCCCGTCGCGCTCGGCCTCGACGTAGACCGAGACGCTGGTCGCGCCGGAATGCCTGGCCGCATTGACGGCCGCCTCCTGGCAGGCGAGCACGACCGCGCGGGAGCGCTCGTCGAGCGGCTCGTCGCCGACCACGACGACGTCAACGGCGATGGCGTGCAACTCCTCGACCCGGCTGGCGAGCGCCTCCACCGCGGTCCGCAGCCGCTCCTGCTCCGGCGGCGCGGGCTGTTCGTACAGCCAGGAGCGCAGCTCGCGCTCCTGTCGGCGGGCCAGGGTCACCACCTCCATGGGGGCGTCCGCGCGCTGGATCAGCGCCAGCGTGTGCAGCACGGAGTCGTGCAGGTGCGCGGCCATCTCGGCACGCTCGGCGGAGCGGATGCGCTCGCGCCGCTCCTCTGTGAGCGCCCGGTACAGCCGCAGGATCCATGGCCCGAGGATCAGCACGAGCCCGGCGGTGGTGACGGCGATGGCCAGCAGCGCGCTGCCGGCGGCGGCGAGCGTGTCGGTGGCGAGCAGCGCGTAGCCCATGCCGGTGGCGACCATGAGGCCGCCGACCAGGACCCGCGGGATCGACGCGCGATCGCCGACCAGCATCTCGATCGAGTTGGCGCTCTGCCCGCGCTGGAGCCAGCGGCCGCGGTCGTCTTCGCTCCCGCGCGCCCAGATCACCGCCGAGCCGATCGCCGCCAGGGTCACCGGCCAGACCACCTGGTCGCCGAACCAGACACCGACCTCGCGGAGGAGCAGCATGGCGCCGGCGATCACCAGAGCGAAGCCGAAGGTGCGGCGGCGGGTCGGCTCCCGCCAGGCCGCCTGCCGCCCCGGGACGGCCTCCTCGGTGGCGAACGCCAGCACGACGTAGGCCACCAGGCCGACGCCGCCGGCGATGGTGAGCAGCACGAACGCGATCCTCGTGAGGACCGGGTCGACGCCGAGCCGCTCACTGAGCCCGCCCGCCACTCCGGCGATGACGCGATTGCCGCGGCTGCGGGTGAACGCGACGCTGTCGAGCCACAGGCGGCCGCGGGACGGCAGCGCGGGGCGCGCCGGCCTGGCGTCCGGCGGGTCCCGCTGTGGTGCGCTGGTCTGGCCCGTGTGCCTGCTCCTCGTCGCTGGTGCCGGCGCTGAGCCCGCCACCTGGACGTTCGGGGTGATGGCCCATGGTGGCATCCGCCACGGGCCCGCGCTACGGGGTATGACCCTGACGCTGTCCCCGAAGAGGTCAGGGATGTTCCAGGGCGATCCCGGATGGTGATCGTGACGCCGCCGGTGGAGGCTGTGCATGGTCGCCCGTACCACGGCGGCCGGCATCGCGGTCCGGTATCGCGGTTCGAGGAGGCTTCGACATCATGCAGGAAGAGCCGGCCAGGTCCGAGCGGCCCGGCGATCAGCAGCCAGCCGCGGGGGAACCAGCCCCGCCGCCACCCCAACCAGAGGGAGCCCCCCCGCCCCCGCCTCCGCATGCGGGGCCGGGCTATCCGGGCGCGAGTGGCGTCCACCAGCCCCCGCCCCCGCCTCCGCATGCGGGGCCGGGCTATCCGGGCGCGGGCGCTCACCCGTCGCCGCCGGGCGGGCCGGGCTATCCGGGCGCGGGCCATCCTTATCCGCCGCCCCCCGAGGCGAGGCGCCTGACCCGCCGGACGGACAATCGCGTGATCGCCGGGGTCGCCAGCGGGCTGGGCACCTACTTCGGGATCGATCCAGTCATCTTCCGGATTGGCTTCGTCGCGCTGACCCTGGCCGGCGGCAGCGGGCTTCTGATCTACGGGCTGCTGTGGGCCCTGCTCCCGGCGGCCCCCTACGATGGGCCCGCCGGCCCCCCGCCCGCTGGCCCGGCCTCTGGTGATCCCCCCATCGTGGCGGCCCTGCGCCAGGGGGGCGCCAAGAGCTATCTGGCCATCGGCGCCGTGATCCTGGCCGTGCTGCTGCTGGCCGGCTCGTGGGCGCATCCCCCGGTGGTGTTCGCCCTGCTGCTGATCGGCGTCGGGGTGCTGCTGATGCGGCAGGACCGGCCCGATCAGGCCAGCGGTTCCTCCGCGCCATGGCCGCCCCGCCCGCCGGCGGGCGGCGGGCAGCAGCCCGGCGAGCACTGGCAGCAGGGCGGGGCGGGACCGTACGCCGCGGCCCCGCCCCAGGGTGGAGCGGGACCGTACGCCGCGGCCCCGCCCCAGGGCGGCCAGGCCCCATCCGGCGATTTCCCACGGGCGGCCTACGGGACCGCGACCCGGCCTGAGGCGCGCGACGACACCCGTCCCGGCTGGGACTCGCCAACCGGTGGGAGCCCCGCCGCGGAGCGGGAATGGGGAGCCGCCGGGGCTCCCGGCGCTCAGGTCGGCTGGGGCTCCGCGAGCTCACCCAGCGGCATGGGCGCCGCTCCCACCAGCGTGGCCGAGCGGCGGCAACGCCCCCGGTCGATCCTCGGCTGGCTGACGGTCGCCGCCGCCCTGCTGGCCGCCGGCGTAGCCAGTGCGCTCGACAACTTCGGCGTGTTCGACCTGACGCCCGCCCGGGTGGTGGCCCTGATGCTCACCGTGGTCGGCATCGGACTGCTGGTGGGCAGCGTGTGGGGGCGGGCCTGGTGGCTGATCCTGCTCGGCCTGCTGCTCGTGCCGGTGATGGCGGTGGCGAGCGTGGCCAGCGACGTGCCGGTCAGGGGCCGGACCGGCACGCAGGTCGAGGAGCCGTTGACCCTGACACAGGTCCAGCCCGAGTACCGCCTGGCGGCCGGTCAGCTGACGCTCGATCTTCGGCGCGTCGACTTCGGCCCCCAGCAGCACACGATCAAGGTCGGCATCGGCGCCGGCGACCTGACCGTGATCCTCCCCGATGACCAGCCCGTCACGGTGAGGTCCAGGATCACCGCCGGCGAGGCGGACGTGCTCGGTCACCCGAGCAACGGCGGGCTGCAGGTCGACTACACCGTTAGCGAGGACGGCACCGGTTCGCGGCTCGGCCGCCTGACGCTCGACCTCCGCCTCGGCGTCGGCCAGATCGTCGTCAGGCGCGGACCATAGGAGACCACGATGCGCGCGAGCACTGCCATGCAACGTCACGACTTCGACCCGATCGCATTCATCTTCGGGCTGCTGTTCGCCGGCTCGGGGATCCTGTTCCTGATCGGCAGGTTCGACCTGTTCAACCGGGCCCGCTGGCTGTGGCCGGGGTTGCTCGTGCTGCTCGGGATCGCCGTGCTGGTGGGGGCGCGTGGGCGCGGCGCCCACGGAAGCGAGCGGGCGGCCGCCGGGGGGTCGGCGGCCGGGACGGGGCCAATCCCGGAGGTTCCTGATCTGGATGCGATCGAGCCGCCGGTCGGGCCCGAGGCCTTCCGCCTCCCCGGCTGGCCGGCCCGGGGCACCGCGACTCGCCAGGCCGAAACGTCCGAGGCCGGGACCCGCGAGGCCGGGACGCCCGACCCCGTGACGCCCGAGCCCGAAACGTCCGAGGCCGGGACCCGCGAGGCCGGGACGCCCGACCCCGCGACGTCCGAGCCCGAAACGTCCGAGGCCGTGACACCGGAGGCGGTGGTTGGCTCCAGCACCGACGTCCTGGAGCCCGTGCAGCCCTCCGAGCTGGATCGTCCACCGGAGGCCGGTCCCGACCCGCACGCCGAGACCCAGGTCATTTCCTCCGGTCCAGATCCCCATGCCGAGACCGGGGTCATCGCCACGGTCGACGCTGAGGCCGAGACCCGGATCCTGCCCGAGCCGCGGACACCGGGGCCGCCGGCGTCCGATTGATCGCATGCAGCCGCCGACCGGCGCTGTCAATCGGGGCGCGGGGCGCTGAGGAGCTGGTGGACGACCCAGGCGGGGGAGGCGAGGGTCTCTCCGACGGCTTCGAACAGGTCGTCGAGGCTGGCGTAGCGCAACTCGGCGGCGACGCGGGCCAGGGAGCCGTCCTCGAGGGTGCGGTCCAGGTCCCTGCCGGCCTCGGGGAGGGCCCAGCCGACGGCCTGCCTGCCGGCGTCGATGGCGAGCTGGCGGCGCTGGTCGGCGAACCACTGGCGCACCTTGAGCCGGGCCTGCGGGGTCCTGACGAAGTCCAGCCAGTCCTTTGACGGGCCGGTGTCCTCGGAGGCGCTGGTGAGGACCTCGACCACGTCCCCGTCCGAGAGCGCGTTCGCCAGGGACACGAGCTGTCCGTTGACGCGCGCGCCCACGCAGCGGTGCCCGGTCCCGGTCCCGAGTGCGTAGGCGAAGTCGACCGGGCTGGCGCCCTCCGGCAGCGTGATGGCGTCGCCCTTGGGCGAGAACAGGACGATCTCGTGGTCGCTCAGGTCGCTACGCAACGACTCGAGGAACTGGCCGGGGTCTGGCGCGTCCTGCTGCCAGCCGACCAGGCGGCGGAGCCACTCCAGGTCGTCGGGCCGCCCAGCGGCCGCCGTCCCCGTCCGCCTGGCGTTGCGCCCTCCGCTGTCCCGGAGGCGGGCGACGATCCCGTGCTCGGCGGCGCGGTGCATCGCCTGGGTACGGATCAGCACCTGGAGCAGCTTGTCGTGGGGGCCGATCACGGTGGTGTGCAACGACTGGTAGAGGTTGAACTTGGGCATCGCGATGAAGTCCTTGAAGCGCCCGAGCACCGGCTTCCAGCGTCCGTGCAGCGCGCCCATGGCCACGTAGCACGCGGGGGCGTCGCCGCTGACCACGATGAGCAGGCGGGCGACGTCGTAGACGTCGGTGGTGCCGCCACCGCGCTCGAGCAGCGTCTGATGGACGGAGAACAGGTGCTTGGGCCGCGTGCTCATGATCGCCTTGATACCGGCTTCGCGCAGGGCCGGCGCGACGTGGCCGATGACCTCTCGCAGGTATGCCTCGCGCTGGGCGGCGCGTTCGCGGACCAGCAGCGTGGTGGCCTCGTACGCGGCTGGCTGGAGGGTCGCGAACGCCAGGTCCTCGAGCTCCCGCTTGAACACCTGGATGCCGAGCCGGTCGGCCAGCGGCACCAGCACGTCGAGCGTGGCCATGGCGATGCGCTCCTGCTTGTGGCGCGGCTGGAAGCCGAGCGTGCGCATGTTGTGGACCCGGTCGGCCAGCTTGATCACCAGCACGCGCAGGTCGCGCGCCATCGCGAGGATCAGTTTGCGGATCGTCTCCGCCTCGGCGGCCTCGCCGAAGCGCAGCTTGTCGAGCTTGGTGACCCCGTCGACCAGGTGAGCGACCTCTTCGCCGAACTCCGCCCGCGCCCGCTCCAGCGTGTAGACCGTGTCCTCGACGGTGTCGTGGAGCAGGGCGGCGACCAGTGTGGTGGTGTCGACGCCGAGCTCGGCCAGGATGGCGGCGACCGCCAGCGGGTGGGTGATGAACGGCTCGCCGCTGTGCCGCCGCTGCCCGCGATGCAGCTCCTCGGCCACGTCGTAGGCGCGCCGCAGCATGACCAGGTCGGCCCGCGGATGGGCGGCGCGGTGCGCGCGCACCAGCGGCTCGATCGCGTCGCGGCCCGGGGCAGGCGCGCCGCGCGGCACCAGACCGCGCAGCCGACGCCCACGGGGGTTCCTGGCCAGCGGACCGGCGTCGGCGCTCACGGGCCACCTCCAAGCTATGGGCCGGCTCGCCGGCGTCAGACTCCCGGGCCTTCTATCGTAATGAGCCACGCAAATCGGATGGCCCGAGGCTCTGCTCCCGATGGACCACCTCGGCCAACGCGCGGATGAACGCGGGCTGGGTGTTGGGCAGCTCGATGCGGTGGAAGGCGATGCCGGCCTCCTCGGCCTCTTCCCTCGCGGCGACGTCGAGGTCGTAGAGGATCTCGAGATGGTCGGCGAGGAACTGCACCGGGACCACCAGCACCGCGTCGTGGCCGGCCTCCCGGAGCCCCGGGAACAGCTCCTTCAGGTCCGGCCTGAGCCACTCCTCCGGTGAGTGGCCGGCGCTCTGGTACGCGAACCGCCACCGCTCCGGGTCCAGGCCGACCCGCTTGGCGATAGCCTCGGCGGTGTCGGTGAGCTGGACCACGTAGCCGGGCTCGCGGTCGACCACCGGCCTGGGCAGGCTGTGCGCGGTCAGCAGCACCGGCACGTCACGGCCTCCGCCGGGCAGGCCGGCCAGGGCTTCGGCGGTCCGCTCGGCCAGCGCCTCCACGAACTCGGGCAGCAGGTGCCAGGCACCGGCGACGCTCGCGCGCCCGTTCGGTCCGAGGGCCGCGGCGGCTTCATCGAGGGTCTGGTCGTAGCGGCCCATGATGATCGAGGAGTACTGCGGCGAGAGCACGATCCCGATCACCCGCTCGGCGCCCGCGCCGGCCAGCCGCTCGACCGCATCGGCGATGCGCGGCTCCGAGTGGAGCATCCCGACCTCGACCAGGTAGCGGCCGGGGCCGTCGCTGGAATCCAGGTGCCGCTGGAGGGCGGCTGCCTGCGCCCTGGTGATTCGGACCAGCGGCGACCAGCCCACCAGCTCGTAGCGGCGCACGAACTCGGCCACCAGCTCGGCGCTCGGCTCCCGGCCGCCGCGCACGCTGCGCAGGTACGCGGGCATCTCGTCGACGCTGGACGGGGAGCCATAGGTCATCAGCAGCACCCCGGTCGGGCGCCGCGTGCTCTGGAGCGTCGAGGCGCTCGTGGTCATGCGGTTACCTCCGCCCGTTGGCGGGCTGTCTCCTCGTGCACGAAGTCGACCAGCTGGCGCAGGTGGTCGGACGGGCTGTCCGGGAGCACGCCGTGGCCGAGGTTGAAGATGTGACCTGGCCGGCCGCCGGCCGCGGCCAGCACCTCGGCCGCCTGGTCCCGCACGACCTCCATCGGCGCCAGCAGCACCGCCGGGTCCAGGTTGCCCTGGATGCCCTTGCCCGGCCCGATGCGGCGCCAGGCATCGTCCAGCGGCACGCGCCAGTCGACGCTCACCAGGTCGCTACCGGCCGCCGCCATCTGCTCGAGCAGCCCCACCGTGCCGGTGCCGAAGTGGATGGTGGGCACGCCCTCCTCCTGGAGCGCCGCGAAGATCCGCCGGGTGTGGGGCAGGACGTGGCGCTCGTACTGGACCCGTCCGAGGTCGCCCATCCACGAGTCGAAGAGCTGCACCACCTGGACGCCCGCCGCGATCTGCGCGCGCAGGTAGCGGATGGTGACCTCGGTCAGCGTCTCCATCAGGCGGTGCCACAGGGCGGGGTCGCCGTACAGCAGGCTCTTGGCTCGGGCGTGGTCACGCGAGGGGCGGCCCTCGATCAGGTAGGACGCGACCGTGTAGGGCGCGCCGGCGAAGCCGATCAGGGCCGCCTGGTCGCCGAGGTCGCCCCGCAGCAGCCGGATGGCCTCGAACAGCTCGGGGGTGGCCGACTCGGCCTCGACGATCCGCAGCCCCTCGACAGCGGCCCGGTCGCGGACGGGCGCGTGGACGATCGGGCCGACCCCTGGATCGATCGTGAACGGGACGCCCATGCCGTAGAGCGGCAGCATGATGTCCGCGTACAACACCGCGCCGTCGACGCCGAGCACGTCGACCGGCATGCGTGTGACCTGCGCGCACAGGTCCGGGGTGCGCGTCAGCGTGAGGATGTCGTAGCGCTCGCGCAGCTTGCGGTAGTCGGCCAGGCAGCGGCCGGCCTGGCGCATGAACCACACCGGTGTGCAGTCGACCGGCTGCCGCCGGCACGCGGCCAGCATCCGCTCGGCCGGCGCCATGGCCGGCTGCTTCCTCTCCTGGTTGCTCACCTGGACCGCCACGCTCCTTCGCTCCCGCCCGGCTGCCGCCCTGCCGGCGCTCTCGGCCACCGGCGGGGCTGGATCCAAGGGTATGAGAAGGCCAGGAGGTCAGCCACTCGGGCGTCCGGTCTCAGCCTGTCGTGATCCGGACGCAGCAATGGCCCGGCCATGCGTTCGGGCCCTCCGCGTGCAGCTCGGCGCTGCCGACGGCAGGCAGCATGGCCGCCACCAGAGCCTGGTTCACCGCGCAGGTCAGCTCGCGGTGAGCGGCGGCCAGCTCGTGGAACGGGCAGTTGCGGAGCCAGATGCCGCCGTCCTGGCGGACCGGCTCGTAGCCGAGCTCCTCGAGGGCGGCCTCGGCAAGGGCGAACGGGCCCGGGTCGCGGGGGCGCACGCGCTGGCGGAGGTCGGCGCCCAGCTGGGCGCCGAACCGGTCGGCCACCCGTCGGGCTGCGTCGGTGGGCAGCTCGTCAGCGGCCTTCTCCTCCAGCGCCGCGGCCAGGATGGTGGACGCAAGCAGGTAGCGGGTGGTCGGCACCGAGACCGCCAGGTGCCGCTCGGCGGCGCGGTACAGCTTGGCCGGCCGCCCGGCGCCGCGGCCGCTGCGGCCGGTGAGCCGGCGGTACTCGACCGTGAGCAGGCCGGTCGACGCCATGCGGTCCAGATGGAACGCTGCCAGTTTGCGGGAGACCTCCACGACCCGCGCCGCCTCGTCCCTGCCGACCGCCCCGCCGCTCGAGCGGATGTAGTGGTACAGGCGCCAGCGTACGGGGTCCAGCAGCAGCGAGATCGCGGCGACCTCTTCGGCGTTTCGCATGTCCTCCAACCCCCGGCCCGATTATGGCAGAGGCGGCTGCCGCGGCGGCCCGGGGAGGACCTCGTCGAGGTCCCGGATCGTCTGGCATCTGCTGGCGACCTGGCGGGAGGATTAGGATCACGCCGGACGGCCAGCCGTCGGCTGCTGGTGCCAGAGACGACCGACCGAAGGACGCGTGACCGCTCATGACTTCAGCCGCTTCCACACCTTCCGATTCCAGGCTCGCCGCCTACCTCCGCGGCCTCGGCATCCAGGCGCCACAGGACCGGCTCAGCCTCGAGACCGTCGCCTGTGCGGCGATGCTCGACGTGGTCTCGGCCGTGGCGCCGGAGGTCTCCGCCTCGATCGAGGCGGAGCTGGCCGACCAGCGCTCGCACCTCAAGCTGATCGCCAGCGAGAACTACGCCTCGCCCGCGGTGCTGCTGGCGATGGGCAACTGGCTCAGCGACAAGTACGCCGAGGGCGCTCCCGGGCACCGCTTCTACGCGGGCTGCGAGAACGTCGACGCGATCGAGAGCCGTGCCGCCGAACTGGCCCAGGCGCTGTTCGCCAGCGACCACGCCTACATCCAGCCGCACAGCGGGATCGACGCCAACCTGGTGGCCTTCTGGTCGATCCTCACGGACCGGGTCGAGGGCCCTGCGTTGGAGCGGCTCGGCCGCAAGGACCTGCTCGCCCTCTCCGAGAGCGAGTGGGCCGGGCTGCGGCGCGAGTTCGGGAGCCAGCGGATGCTCGGCATGGCGCTGGACGCCGGTGGCCATCTGACCCATGGCTTCCGTCCCAACGTCTCGGGCAAGCTGTTCGACCTCGCGCACTACTCGGTCGACCCGGAGAGCAACCGCATCGACTACGACCAGGTGCGGGCGCGCGCCCAGGAGGTGCGTCCGCTGGTGCTGCTCGCCGGGTACAGCTCCTACCCGCGCAGGATCAACTTCCGGGTCTTCCGCGAGATCGCCGACGAGGTCGGCGCCACCTTCATGGTCGACATGGCGCACTTCGCCGGGCTGGTCGCGGGCAAGGTCTTCACCGGCGACTTCGATCCCGTGCAGCACGCGCACATCGTGACCACCACCACGCACAAGACGCTGCGTGGACCGCGCGGCGGGATGGTGCTGTGCGAGGAGCGGCTGGCCCCCACTGTGGACCGGGGCTGCCCGCTGGTGCTGGGGGGCCCGCTTCCGCACGTCATGGCCGCCAAGGCGGTCGCGCTGACCGAGGCGTCACGTCCGGAGTTCGCGACCTATTCCCGTCAGGTGGTCGACAATGCCGCCACCCTGGCGGAGGCGCTGCAGTCGGAGGGCGGCACCGTGGTCACCGGCGGCACGGACAACCACCTCCTGCTCGTGGACGTGCGCCCGTTCGGCCTCACCGGCCGGCAGGCCGAGTCGGCGCTGCGCGAGGCCGGGGTCACCGTCAACCGCAACGTGATCCCCTACGATCCCAACGGCGCCTGGTACACCAGCGGCATCCGCGTCGGGACTCCGGCGGCGACCACGCTCGGCATGGGGCCCGGGGAGATGCGCGAGATCGCCTCGATCATGCAGAGCGTGCTGACCGTCACCGAGGCGGACCCTTCCTCCAGGGCTCGTTTCCAGCTCCCCGAGCAGGTTCGCGACGGTGCCCGCAAGCGGGTCGCCGACCTGCTGGCGGCGCACCCGCTGTACCCGCAGATCAGCCTTTGATCTCCGGAGGCGGCTCCAGGCCCGCGCACGCCTTGCCCAGCAGCTCGCACAGGGTCTGGAGCTGCTCCGCGTCGAGCCGCTCGATCAGCGCCTCTGGCGGGCGGCGCGCGATCTCCATCAGCTTGCCGCGCAGGGCCTGACCGGTCGGGGTCAGGGCCACCAGCTTGACGCGCCGGTCGCTCGGGTCCGGCTGCCTGGTGACCAGGCCCCGGGCCTCGAGGCGGTCGACCATTCCGGTCACGTTCGAGCTGTGGCACTGCATCACGTCGGCCAGCGAGCCGATCGGCGCGCCGCCCTCCTTGGGCAGCTGGGCCAGCAGCCAGACCTGCTGGGTGGTCAGGTCATGAGGTCGCAGGTGCGCGCCGTTGGCGCGGATGCGCTCCTTGTTCAGGCGGATGATGGAACCCATGACCTCAGCGGCCAACTGCTCCTTGGTCCTTGCCTGGCCCGGCACCGATCTCACCTCGGGACTTCGTGAAGGGGGCCGCTCGCCGCGAGCGGGTCGCTCGCACGAGCACACATTCACATGCATGGTAGCTCGATAGGTGCGGTGTCAACAACTCACGGCTAGAAAGTTGATGCATCATATATTGAGTACTATGATGTTCTCCGTGTGAGCCAACCGGGCTCTCCCTCGAGACCTCGAGGAGGTGGTCGCATCATGGTGCTGCTGCACCATCACGTCGTCCCGGGACTCGGCAACGACAGCCGCCCCCATCCAGAGGCGACCGCCGTCCGGGAAGATCAGGCGCCTCTGGCCGGCTGCGACGACGTCGCTCTCATGGCGACACTGGCCGACCCCGCCATCCCATCGCCCCCGGTCGACACCATCCGCGCCGCATAGCCACCCACCCGATCTCCCCCCTCGTGATCCAGCGCCTCGCCCTCGCATGCCCGCCGCTCCGGCCGTTGCGCGGCTGGACGCGGGCGAGGGCGAAGCGCTCCTGAACGGGTGAAACAATGACCGGATTGGTGCTGATCGGCCAGTCTGTGCGCGAAATAGATTCTTCTCGTATTGTAGGCCGCCACGCGGTATGCACCGTTCCCGCATAGCCGCAGAGCGGGCCTCGGGGGATTCCGCAGAACCGCCGACATGCCGTGGATCCGGCTCGAACAAGAGATGGCTGATGCTGCGAAATGCGCCGCTTCGCTCCAAGCTCATCGTCACCCTCGTCGGCCCATTGCTCGCCCTCATGGTCCTCGCCGCGGTCGTCATCCGCTCCAGCCTCGTCGAAAGCGAAAAGGCGGCGCGCGTCAACGAGCGGGCCCGGTTCGCCGGCAAGCTCGCGCCGCTGATCCACGAGCTCCAGGCAGAGCGGAGCCTGTCATCGAGCTACGTCGCCGGTGGGCGCCGCGGCTCGCCCGCTCAGCTGGACCGCGAGCGGTTTGCCGTCGACGGAGTCGCCACGACCTACCGCGCGGCCGCTCGCGGCCTGGATCTCGGCGGCGACAGTGGGCTGCGCGAACGCGTCGGCTACGCGATGCGCGAGCTGGACAAGCTCCCGGTCCAGCGCGCCGCCGTCGACGCCGGTCCGATCCACCGGAACCAGGCGGTGGAGCCCGAGATCGAGGAGGGCGAGGTCGAGGGTGAGCTGAACGTCAACGAAAGCCATGGCCCGATCGAGGATCCGCCAGAGGCCGTCGAGCAGTACACCGACACCATCAACGACCTGCTCGACATCAACACCGAGATCGCGCCGGGCAGCAACAACGAGCGCCTGATCGAGGCGGTCCGTGCCTCGGTGGCGCTGGCCCGCGCCAAGGAGTTCGCCGACCACCAGCGTGGCCTGCTCTCCGACGTCTTCTCGAGGCACGGCTTCGCGCCAGGGCAGTACGGCAAGCTGACCTCCCTGGCGGCCGTCGAGGTCATCTACGTGGCGCAATTCGAGAGCGCCGCCACACCGCGGCAGCTCGATCTCTACCGGAAGGCGGTCCAGGGCCCCGAGGTCGAGCGGGTCGAGCTGATGCGCGACCAGGCGGTCGAGACCGGGGGCCAGGGTCGCGTGCCGGGCGCCGCGGCCGCCTGGTTCCGGGCCAGCAGCGTGCGGCTGGACCGGCTCCGCGGAGTCGAGCAGCGCCTCAGCGCCGACGTCGTGGCCACCAGCGCCTCGATCAAGGCCGGCGCCGACCGCCGCGCCCTGCTCTATACGCTGCTGCTGCTGGCCGCGCTGGCGCTCTCCGTCGGCCTGTCGCTGGCCACCGCCCGGTCGCTGATCCGCCGTCTCGGGCGCCTCAAGGACGTCGCCCACGACGTCGCGGAGCGCAAGCTGCCCGGAGTGGTGAGCCGCCTGCGCGAGGGCGAGAGCCTGGACCTGGCCGCCGAGTCGGCGACCCCCATTGACGCGCACGCGCGGGACGAGATCGGCCAGCTCGGCGAGGCCTTCAACTTCGTCCACCGGGCGGCGGTGCAGCTGGCCGGCAGGGAGGCGGCCCTGCGCCGCAGCGTGGGGGACATGTTCCTGAACCTGGCGCGCCGCTCGCAGAGCCTGGTCGAGCGCCAGCTCGAGCTGATCGGCCATCTCGGCAGCCGGGACCTCGGCGACGCCATGGTGGAGCTTTCCGAGCTCGACCATCTCGCGGGCCGGATGCGGCGCAACGCCGAGAACCTGATCGTGCTGTCCGGCGCCGCGCCGGCGCGGCGATGGCGCGGCCCGGTCGACGTCGGTGACGTCGTCACAGCCGCCATCGACGAGGTCAGAGAGCACGGACGCGTCGCCACGATGCCCATCCAGCCGACCCTGGTGGCGGGCCGCGCCGCCTCCGATGTGGTCCGCCTGCTCGCCGAGCTGTTGGAGAACGCGCTGTCCTTCTCGGCGCCCGACACCAAGGCGCTGGTCGCGGGCCAGGCGCTGCCCACCACCTACCTGCTCGAGATCGAGGACCAGGGCATCGGCATGAGCGACGAGCAGCTCGCCGAGCTCAACCACCGCCTGTGGAAGCCACCCGACGTCGACCTCGCCCGCGCCAAGATGCTCGGGTTCTTCGTGGTCGGCCAGCTCGCCGCACGCCACGGCATCAAGGTGCAGCTGCGCCGCTCCCGTCACGGTGGCGTTGCGGCGCTGGTGCTGCTGCCCGCCGACCTGATCGTGCGGTCGGAGACCCTCCCGCGCACCGGCCCCTCCGACGTCGCGCCGGACACCCGCAAGGTGGCCGACCGGAGCTGGGGCGAGCTCCGCTGAGGCCCGTCAGTCGAGGTCCAGGACGGTGGTCTGAAGGCTGTCCCGGTCCACCATCAGCGCCTGGTGGTTGAGCAGGGTCTCCCAGGCGGGCCGGTCGCCCCAGCAGCCCGAGGACCCGACCACCACCGAGCCCGGGGTGATCTTGTAGCCGAGGTTGTAGTACTCCGGGTCGCCACGGCGCATGGCCGCCTCGACGCTGTAGTCGCAGACCGCGTAGAGGTGCCGCTCGGTCAGCAGGACGAAGTTCAAGGCGTTGTAGCGGAACTCCCCGCGGAGCCGCTCCAGCAGCGGCGGGAGCGCCCGCTCGACGTCGCCGGTCCGCTCCAGGGCGGCCAGCAGGAGCTGGAAGTAGCGCTCGGAGTCGGTGGTCCCCCGCAGGGTGTGCCGGACCACCGGGTCGATCAGGTCCTCGAGCTCGGGGATCGGACGGATCCAGCCGTTGTGCGCGAAGGCGAGCTGGCCGGCGGTGAACGGGTGGGTGTTCTCGAGGGCGATGCTCAGGCCCGGGCTGGCCCTGCGGAGGTGCAGCACCATGGCCTCGGTCTCGGTCGTCCTCGACAACTTGTCGAGCAGGTCGCTGGCGTGCGCCGCCTCCACGTCCTTGGCGACGTTCAGCTCGCCGTCGCCTTCGTACCAGGCCATGCCCCAGCCGTCGCCGTGCTCCCTGGAGAGCGACACGAACGACGTCAGGTCCTGGCCGACCAGCTCCTCCGGAGTCGTGGGGGCGACGGAGGTGAAGGCCAGCAGCCGGCACATGTGGTGGTTCCTCCAGATGGGACAGTATGGGGAAGAATGAACTGATATGGGGGGGAATGCAGCCGAAGAACTCGAATCCTTCGGATCATCGATCGGCAAGTGAAACGTAGTGCCGGCCCCTCTCGTATGTCAAAAATGCGACGCCCGGCTCAGCGTCCCTCGGCTGATATGGCCGGTGCAGATTGCCTGACCCGTGGGGATCGGCTCCAAACGATCGTGGCGCCGCTGGGGGGCCATGGGCCCGGGTCGTCGACGGATCCAGCCGGGCGTCGTCACGGGTCAGCGGAGTTGGACCGTGCGGATCTCCCAGGGGTGGAGGTCGAGGTGGAGGGTGCCGCCCGCGGTGGGGAGGGGTGGGCCGTCCCGGCCGAGGAGGTCGCAGGCGCGTGCCCAAGTGAACGGGCCGTTGACGGTTGCCGTTCCGGGGTCTGGGTGCTCGCGGACCAGCCGCAGCTCGAGCCAGTCGCCGCGGCGCCGCAACGACGACAGGACCGTGCCGCCGTCCCCGGCGAGCTCGAGGCCGGTGACCGCCTCGAGCGGCCCCTCCGGCCCGCGGCCGTCGGCGGGGACCAGGTCGTGCCGGTAGCGCTCCGCCTGCGCCCCGACCCCGCCGGCCGCCCACGTGCCCTGGTATGGCAGGACCGCCATGGTGGCCGAGACGGGGCCGATTCCCTGCGCGCCGGGGATCTCGACCTCCGGACCGGCCGGCTCGACCCTGTAGGGGTTGGTGTCCCGGCTGATGAGCCCCACCGAACGGAGCAGGGTGAGTGCCAGCTCCCTGGCCTCGCCGCCTTCGTCGACCAGCTCGTACTCGGTCACGTGATCGAGCAGCACGGCGGTGCCGCCGGCGGCCACGAAGCCGCGGGCCGGGAAGGTCGGCAGCGGCACCTCGCCGTGGCCGCCTTCGGCGGCCAGCCCGCGCTCGACCACCGCGAACTGCCCCTCGGCCGCCGAGGTGCCAGCCGCCTTGGCCAGCGGCACGTGCAGGCGGACCCGGTGCTGCATGCAGGGGTTGTCGAAGGACACCCGCAGCCGCACGAACGGCTCGCCGGCGCGCAGCTCCACGGTGGTGGTCACCGGAACCTCGACGAGCTCGGCGGCGCGTGCGGCACCGCCGTCACCTTCCAGGCCGCGCGGCCAGCGGTAGGTGCGCACGACCTCGACGGCGGCGGCCAGCGGGCCGGCGGCCGCCGTCGCCACCGCGACCGCCTCGGGCTCCGCGACCTCCAGGTCGGTGGTTGGCGGAGCGTAGGTGTAGCTGTCGCCGGCGTCACCCCCGTCGACCAGCCGCGCGACCCCGTCGAGGGTCGCGCCGCCGCCGCTGACCCGCAGGCACCCGTCCGGCCGAACCTGGACCTCCACGAGGCCGTTGGCCAGACGCGAGCCTTCCAGCGTGACCGGGCCCGCCCCTGGCAGTTCCCCGCGGCCCGGCCGAGGCCTGGCCGCCGTCCAGCCCAGCGGCGGCACCGGCACGCTGGCCAGCAGGCGGCGGCGCGGCGGCGACGCCGTCTCCAGCCGCGTGGGCTCGGGGAGGAGCCGGAAGCTGTGCCACACGGGCACCCTGCGGCTGAGCTCCTGGGTGGCGAGCAGCCGCCCGTCCGGAAGCTCCAGGGCGACCTGGTCCCAGTCGTCGGGGACCTCGAGGTCGAGCTCGACCTGGCCCTCGCGGGCCTCCGGCGAGGGGTTCATGACCGCCACCGCGCCGGCGGGCACCCGCAGGGCGACCTCGGCGGCGGCGCGGTCGCGCAGCCCAGAGCCGATCTGCTCCGCCTCGGCCAGCCGTGCCGCGACCTGCTGGGCGACGGCGTCCGCGCCGCAGCCGGTGATGGAGTCGTGCCCGGAGCTGTCGATCACCTTGTTCCATCCCAGCTCCAGGAAGCGTGCGGGCCAGTGGCGGCAGTGGAGCGCCTGCAACGGCTCGGCGTAGCGCTCGAGGAGCCGCTCCGCGCGGCCGAGCGCGGCCTTCAGCTCGATCCGGGCCGACAGCACGCCCATCAGTACGTTGGCGCGGGCGCTGGAGCGCAGCTCGCCGCGCCAGCTCGGCAGGCCGTCGACCCTACCGCCGACATCGCCGATGTAGCCGGCCAGCGTGGCGGTGCGGATGCGGTACCGGTCCTGGGCGGCGTTGATGGCGGTGAGCACGTCCATCAGGTCCGAACGCGGCCGCGAGTGGTCCTCGCCATACATGGCCAGCAGCCCTTCGCCGTCCGCCAGATAGGGCCGCATGCGCTCGTCGAGCTGCCGTACACGTTCGGTCAGGCGTTCCGGCAGCTCCAGCAGCATCGCGGCGTTCTGGTAGCCCTGCGCGAGGTACTCCGCCCGGACGGTCGAGCCGTCCGGCGCCGACCACAGGAAGGCATGGTAGGCCACGGCCGAGGGCACGCCGCGCCACACGGCGGCGTGCTCGAAGCCCGCGCGGCGCAGGATCTGCGGCATCTGGGCCGCGTGGCCGAACTCGTCGGGCAGGTAGCCCACCCGCATGGCGCCGCCGAGGCGCGCGGCCGTGGCCAGGCCGCGCTCCAGGTTGCGCACCAGGGTCTCGCCGGAGACCAGGAACTCGTCGGAGAGGATCTGCCACGGGCCGATGGCGAGCTGGCCCCCCTCGACCAGCGCGCGGACGCGCTGCGCCGCCTCCGGGCGGATCTCCAGGTAGTCCTCGATGGCGGCCATCTGGCCGTCCATGGTGAAGCGGTAGTCGGGGTCGGCTTCGGCTCGCTCGAGCACGTGGTCGAGCAGGTCCACCAGGCGCATCCGGAAGCGCTGGAAGGGCTCGTACCACTCGCGGTCCCAATGGGTGTGGGGAACCAGGTGGACGACGCGGGACGCTCTGCTGCCGGCGGGTTCGGTGGGAGCTCGCATCTTCAGATCATAGGCACCGGCGGCCCGAGGGGGGAGAGGACAGGCGGTGGAACTGACTTGCCTGGACTTCAACGGCCGCCCGGTGGTGGCGCCGCTCTGTCATCGCGCGTGTGCCAAGCTGCCACCGACGAGGAGGTCGCCTGATGAGTGCTGGAGCTGGAGGCGCCGACGGCTTCGGAGCGAGCATGCGCGCTCACCTCGAGCGGATCGAGGACCACAACGCCGCTGTGCTGGACCAGGTCGCCGGACGCTCGTTCGAGGTCGTGCGCGCCGGCGGCGTGCTGCTGGCCGCCGGCACCGGGCACTCGCTCGCGATGGTGCTGGAGACCTTCTACCGTGCCGGCGGGCTGGCCTGCGTCAAGCCCGTGTTCCACCCCGGACTGCTGCCGCTGTCTGGCGGGTTCGCCTCGAGCCTGCTGGAGCGCACCGCGGGGCTCGCGGCCCTGCTCGCCGCGCAGGCAGGCGCCCGTCCCGGGGAGCTGGCCTTCGTGTTCTCCAACTCAGGCGCCAACCCCGTGCCGGTCGAGCTGGCGCAGTGCCTACGGGAGAATGGTGTGGTGGTGGTCGCGGTCACCTCGCTGCCGCACCTGCGGCAGGCGCCGGCCAGGGCCGGGGTGAAGCTGGACGAGGCCGCCGATTTCGTGATCGACACGCTGGTCCCGCCCGGGGATGCCGCCTACCACCGCGACCGCGCCTCGACCGGGCCGCTGTCCTCGCTGGCGTCCGTCTACCTGTGGAACCTGCTGCTGGCCCGCCTCGTCGACCTCGCCGCCATCGCCGGAGAGGACCTCCCTCTCTGGCGTAGCTCGAACACCCCTGGGAACGACGCCCACAACGCTGCCATGGCCCACCGCTACCGCACCCGCGTCCCAGCTCTGTGAGGAACTAAAGAGAAGCCCGCGCCCCGGTCTCACCTCTGTCGCTGGTGGGGCGGTCAGAGGTAGGTACCGCCGAGGGAGCGGTCCTCCTCGCCGGGGCGGGGGCCGCCCGGAGCCTGGCCCGGCAGGCCGCGGCCGCGCATCTCGGCGAGCTGGTTGCGCGCTGCCATCTGCTGCGCGAACAGGGTGGCCTGGATCCCGTGGAACAGACCTTCGAGCCAGCCGACGAGCTGAGCCTGGGCGACCCGCAGCTCGGCCTCGCTCGGCGTCTCCTGGTCCAGCGGCAGGGTGATCCGGTCCAGCTCGGCCGCCAGGTCGGGCGAGAGGCTGCCGGAGAGCTCCTGGATCGAGATGTCCAGGATCTCTCGCAGGCGCGTCCGCCCGGCCTCGTCGAGCGGCGCGTGCCGGACCTCCTCGAGGAGCTGCCGGACCATGGAACCGATGCGCATGACCTTGGCCGGGCTCGAGACCGTCTCGGTCTCCTCCGGCTTGCCGGGCGGCTGATCTTCCGAGGGCCGCCGCGGGACCAGGACAATCTCGGGAACCTGCTGGGAAGCGTCTTCAGACATGGGCCCATCTTGCCACAGCGGGCGTTCGGCCCGTTCGCGCGCCGGCGGCGTCAGCCCACGCTGGTGGTCGGCCGGTGGCGCCCGGGGAGGTCGACCTGGACCTCGTCGACGCTGCTGACATTGGGCAAGGGATTGACGATCGGCAAATATTCTGCCTAACTTTTCGAGGCCCCGCGTGGCGCGCGACGCCCCAGACCCCGCGCCATGCGGTCAGGCCCAACCCGTGCGGATGCGGGAGGACTGATGGCGGACCACGTGGCGGTCGTGACCGGGGGTGGGCGCGGCACCGGCGCAGCCATCGCGCGCCGGCTCGGCGCCCAACCGGCACCGGCCGCCCTTGGTCCGGAGGGCGAACGCCTCGCCCGGTTGTTCGAGCGACCGCGCGGGGCGGACGGATGGCGGGCGTGAATCAGAGCGGCTCCGGTTACGAGCAGCACGATGCCTGGCGCGACGCCATCTGGCGGCACGTCCGCAACCCCGAGCGGCCCGGCTCCGCAGTGTGCTGGGCGCCGAGCCTGGAGACGGCCACCCAGGACGAGTTGCGCGAGATCCAGGGCCAGAAGCTCCCCGCGGCGGTCCGGTTCGTCCACGAGCGGATACCCTTCTACCGCCGGCGCTTCGAGGAGATCGGGCTGGAGCCCGGCGACGTCCGGTCGCTGGACGACCTGGCGCGCATCCCCATCGCCACCAAGCAGGACATGGCCGCCGACCTGGAGGCGAACCCCCCGTGGGGGACCTACACCTCGGTCGACGACCGCATCTGGAACGAGCGTGGCTGGCAGACGTTCATGTCGTCTGGCACCACCGGCCGCGCTCGGGTGTTCCGCTACACCAGCTTCGACCGGACGATGTGGTCCTGGCTGGACGCCCGGGCCCTGTGGGCGATGGGCCTGCGTCCCGGCCGCGACAGCGCCATGCTGGCGTTCGGCTACGGCCCGCACGTCTGGCTCTGGGGCGTCCACTACGCGCTGAACCTGATGGGCATCCCGATCCTGACGGCGGGCGGCCTGGACACGCGGGTGCGCGCCCGGCAGATCGACGACCTGCGCCCGACCATCCTGGCCTGCACGCCCTCGTACGCGCTCTACCTGGCGGCCGTCATGCGGGAGCTGGGGCTGGACGCGCGCTCGAGCTCGGTCCGCGTGCTGTTCTGCGCCGGCGAGCCAGGCATCAGCGTGGCGTCCACCAGGCAGCGCCTGGAAGAGACCTGGGGAGCCGACCTGCACGAGTTCTACGGCTGCACCGAGGCGGCACCGACCGCCGGCGCCCACACCTGCGCCGAGGTGGTGGCCGTCAAGGACGAGCAGCCGAGCATGCACCTGATGGACGACACGCACCTGTGGGAGGTGGTCGACCCTCTCACCATGGAGCCCGTGCCCGATGGGCGGCCCGGCCTGTCGGTGGTCACCAACCTGTGCTCCGAGGCCTCTCCGCAGCTCCGGTTCCTGGTCGGCGACATGACCCGGCTGATCCGCGAGCCGTGCCGCTGCGGGCGCACCTCGACCAGGGCGCTGGGCGGCTTCGTCGGCCGCGCCGACGACATGCTGAACGTCCGCGGGGTGACGCTGTTCCCGAGCGCGCTGGAGGACGCCGTCCGCCGGGTACCGGACATCGGCGAGGAGTTCGAGATCGTGCTCACCACCGAGCGGGAACTGGACGTGCTCACCCTGCGGGTGGAGTGCCGCCCTGGAGTTCCCTCCAGCGACTTCGAGATCGTGGCCAAGCGGGTGGAGAGCGAGGTCGTCTCGCGTTGTGAGCTGCGACCGGTCGTCGAGGTGCTGGACCACGGGATCCTGGAGCGCACCCAGCAGAAGGCGCGTCGCGTACGCGACCTGCGGCGGCCGAGGCCGAGTCCACCGTGACCCCTGGCTCGTCAACGGCCGCCGCGGCCAGCGCAGCGGTGCCCAGCAGCGCCGCTGGAGCCCGGCCCGTCAGCTTTCGGCCACAGGCGCTGCTGCTGACCGTGCTCGGCCGCCATCTGCTGGACCGCGAGGGCCTCGCGGTGGGGGCTGGCACCTTCATCGCCGTGCTCGAACGCCTCGGCGTCTCCGAGCAGGCCGCCCGCTCGACGCTCACCCGGATGGTCCGCCGTGGCCTGCTGAACCGGCAGCAGCACGGCCGCCGTGCCTACTTCACCCTCACGCGAGGCTCGCGCGGGCTGCTCCTGGAGGGCCGCGAGCGCATCTTCGCGCCGGCGCCGGTGCGCCAGCGCTGGGACGGCCAGTGGACGCTGCTGTCGTTCTCGATCCCGGAGTCGAGGCGCGACGAGCGCCACCGCCTGCGGGCGCGGTTGGCCTGGAACGGCTTCGGCCTGCTTCGCGACGGTCTGTGGCTGGCGCCCGGCGAGGCCGAGGTGGGCCGTCTCATCGCGGACCTCGGCCTGGAGAAGCACGTTGACGTCTTCGCCGCCCGCGCGCTGGCGCCGACCGACGTGGCCGAGCTGGTCGAGCGGGCCTGGGACCTCGGCGACCTGCGCGGCCGCTACGGCGCCTTCGCGGCCCGCTGGCGCGCCAGCCAGGCCCCCACACCCCCTGGTGATCTGGCCACGCAGATCTCGCTCATCACCGAATGGCGCCACATCATCCGCGAGGACCCGCTGCTGCCCGCCGACTACCTGCCGGCGGACTGGCCGGCGCTGGAGGCCGCGCGGCTGTTCCACCGGCTGCACGACCGCTACAGCCCTGGTGCGGCCAGGACCTTCGCCGGCCTGCTCGATGCGGTCGCGACCGGCGAGTCCTGAGTCGCTCCCGTTCTAGGGCGGCAGGACCTGCTGCTTGGCGTGCTCGTCCAGGATCAGCGTGGTGTAGGTGGTGCGCACCCCCGGGACGCTGCGCAACCGGTCCAGGACCACGTCGCGCAGCGTCTCCACGTTGGCCGCCCGCACCAGCACGACGAAGTCGGAGCCGCCGGCGGTGAGCGCCGCGTACTCGACCTCCTCGATCGACAGGAGCTGCTTGCGGATCGTCTGCCAGCTCTGCTGCTCGATGCGGACGTTGACGAAGGCGGCGACGGTCAGGCCGAGCCGTCGCGCGTCGACCCGGGCGGTGAAGCCGGCCAGCACCCCATCGCGGCGCAGGCGCTCGAAACGGGCATAGGCGTTGCCGCGCGAGATCCCGAGCCTGGAGGCCAGCTCGAGCATGGAGATGCGGCCGTCCTCGCACAGGACCCGGAGCATCGCCCTGTCCACCTCGTCGAGCCGACGAGCAGTGTGTTCGGTCATGGTCGCCTCTGGACATCGGGCATCTGCACCTTGCACAGAATTTGGCGCCACAATCGGGGAACTGTCCAGCCTTCCGGGGAATGCATGGACAGGTAGCGCGGAAAGCCCGGACACTCTGGAACGTCCGGGCGCACCGATCCCCCAGCGGCGGGGGAGGGAGGTACCGATGGGCGTCTTCGAGCGGATGGCCGAGCACGGCCACGAGCAGGTGGTCTTCTGCTACGACCGCACCACCGGCATGAAAGCGATCATCGCGATCCACGACACCACCCTCGGCCCCGCCCGCGGCGGCACGCGCTTCAAGGCCTACCAGAGCGAGGACGAGGCGCTCGACGACGTGCTGCGCCTGTCGAGCGGCATGACCTACAAGTTCGCCTACACGGACATGCCTCGCGGCGGCGGCAAGGCGGTCGTCCTGGACGATCCCTCCGTCCCCACCGACAAGCCGACCCTGCTGCGGGTCTTCGGCCGCTTCGTGCAGCTGCTGGCCGGCCGCTTCGGCACCGGCCCTGACCTCGGCACCTCCAGCCGCGACATGGTCCACCTTGCCGCCGAGACCGACTACGTCTGGGCGCTGGACGAGACACATGGCGGCACCGGGGACTCCACCCCGCTGACGGCCGAGGGCGTGCTCGCCGGCATGCAGGTCGCGCTCGGCCACGCGACCGGAAATCCCGACCTGAACGGCCGGCGCGTCGCGGTGCAGGGGCTCGGCGGGGTCGGCGCGCACCTGGCGCAGCTCCTGGTGCGGGGCGGCGCGACGGTAATCGGCGCCGACGCCGACCCTGCCAGGGCCAAGGAGATCGCCGGCGAGCTGGGCATCGGCGTCGAGGACCCGGAGCGGCTCTACGACCTCGAGTGCGACGTGTTCAGCCCCAACGCCGTCGGCGGGGTGCTCAACGAGCGCACCATCCCGCGGCTGCGTTGCCGGATCGTCGCCGGTGGCGCCAACAACCAACTGGCCACGCCGGAGGACGGCAGCAGGCTGTTCGAGCGGGGGATCCTCTACGCGCCCGACTACGTGATCAATTCGGCGGCGCCGTACGCGGTGATCGGGGCCGGCGAGCTCGGCTACTCGCGGGAGCGGCTGGCCGCCAGCGTCCAGGGCGTGGTCGAGGCGCTCGGGGTCGTCTTCCGCAGGGCGCAGGCTGAGAGCCGCCCGAGCGCGGAGATCGCCGACCGCATCGCCGAGGAGCGGATCGCGGCGGTTGCCGGGCTGCGTGCGATGTCCGAGGGCACCGGGGCCCGCGACCGCGGCCGGTAGCAGCGGCGCTCCTGTGAGCCGTGGAACACTCGGACCTGGTTGCCGTTCGAGGAGGGGTCAGGTTGGACGACCAGGAGATCGTGGCCCGTATCACCAAGCTGGTGGACGAGGAGCACCACCTGGAGCAGACGCACGTCGGCAAGGGCCTCTCGCAGGCGGACGCGGAGCGGCTGCGGTCCGTGGAGGTGCAGCTCGACCAGTGCTGGGACCTGCTGCGGCAGCGGCGGGCCCGTCGCGAGTACGGCCAGGACCCGGACGAGGCCATCGTCCGGGACCCGAACACGGTCGAGCGCTACCAGCAGTAGCGGGGCTGGGGAATCGGCGCGGATGGGCCGAGGTTGCCCACATGACAGGCAGCTTCCGACCCCGGCGGGTCTCCGTCCTGAGGTGATCGACCATGCCACGTGCTCGAACCCTGCTCCCGGTCCTGCTGGGGGCGCTTGCCCTGATCATCGCCGGCTGCGCCAGCAAGAGCAGCAGCGGCGCGGCCAGCGGCGGTGGCGGCAGCGGCAACGCCACGGTCGCCTTCGCCACCCCCGCCGCAGGCGCCAAGGTCACCAGCCCGGTCAAGGTCAGCTTCAACGTCCAGGGCACCGGGATCGGCAAGCCCGAGACCGGCAGGATGCATCTCCACGTCCACGTGGACAACAGCAGCAGCTACGCGATCCTGTACGCCACCAGCGGGCAGATCCAGGTCCCGGCCGGGCAGCACACCCTCAAGGCGGTTCTGGCCCAGCCCAACCACACCGAGACCTCCACCACCGCCACCCAGCGGGTCGACGTGACCGGGAGCGGTGGCGCGCAGGCGCCCACCACCACGGCGGGCGGCTACGGCTACCCATAGGATGCGCGTGCCGTGATCGACCGGGACCGTTCCATCGAGACGAACGAGCCGGACCGCGCGCCGCTGGTGCGCAACGGGCGCCGGGCTCGCTGGCTCCACGCCCTCGTCTACCTGAGCACGCTGTTCCTCGCATACACCGGGATCGCGGTGCTGCTGGAAGGCCATCCCGGCCTGTCCCGTCCGCTGGGGGGCCACGTGCCGACGGCCACCTGGCACCGCCTGGTGGGCTACGGCCTGCTGATCGCCGCGGCCCTGGTCGCTGTGCTGTGGCGGCGGGCGGCCGGCCGGTTCCTGGCCAACTCGGTCCGTTTCAGCCGGCTCGATCTGCGCTGGCTCGCCGGGTATCCGCGCATGGCGCTGGCACCTGGGCGGTCCCGGCCGGCGACACACCGCGGCCACTTCGACCCTGGGCAGCGCGTCTTCAACGTGCTGCTGGTGCTCGCCTTCCTGGTGCTGGGCGTGACCGGGATCGTGATGGGGATGCCCGAGCGGTTCCTGCCGTCGGTCTTCGGCTGGAGCCTGCGGATCCACGAGATCGCCACCTGGGTCCTGATCGGCCTGGTCGCCGGCCACCTGCTGCTCGCGTCGGGCCTGCTGCCGGGCTACCGCGGCGTTTGGCGGGCGATGCACCTCGGCGGCCGCGTGCCCGCCGCGACCGCCAGGCGCCTGTGGCCGCACTGGTCAGCAGCGCCACAGCGGCAGCGGGCCGCGGCCAAGGACGCTGGCGGCGCGCGCCAGCCCTCGACCGACCAGCTCGAGGAGCGAGGCGCGCGCCGCCAGCAATCGGACGGTCAGTCGGCGAGGCGCCCGTAGGCGCACAGCCGCTTCAGCATCTGGACGGCGAGCCGCACGCTCGCCGTCCAGGGCCGCCCGGCTACATGGCCCGCGGCGACCTACCGGACCGCCTCGACATCCACATCGGAGCGACGAAGGCCACGAGCGCCACCGCGACACCGACCTGGAGAAGGTGACGGATCCAGTCGAATCCGCCTGTGTGCCGCACCCCGATGGCCGCGGCGATGAAGTTGCCGATCAGCGCACCGAGGATTCCGAGGGCCACGGTAAGCCACAGCGGGATGCTCTGCTTGCCGGGCACGATAGCCTTGGCGATCAAGCCGATGATCAACCCAGCGACGACGATCCATATGAGCTGGAACACGTTCCCTCCCCGGTCAGAGCCTCCGCCTGAAGAGAAGCGTAACGGCCCTGGCGCGGGCTTGCATCGGTCACCGGCCGCAATCTCTGTCGGACTGACCGATGTTCCTCAACCCGAGGCTCCTGCTACGCTATGTGGTCACTTCGCGCACCGGGTGGCGAGCGGACGGACCACTCGTTCGACGTGGGGCACCATGACGACGGAATCGCATTTCGCCCATTTCCTGGACCGGATGGACGCCCTGGTTGCGGCCAAGGACGATCCGCACGTGATCGCGGACGAGACGGGCCACCTGCTCGCCGAGCTGCTAAAGCATCCGGCGTTCCTGGAGGACCGGTTCCGCGAGCCGGCAGCCGACCACTACCGCCAGCACCTCGTCCACGTCCACCCGCGGGGCGCCTACTCGGTCGTCTCGCTGGTGTGGAGGCCAGGGCAGGCCACCCCCATCCACGACCACCGCTGCTGGTGCGTAGTGGGGGTGCTCCAGGGCAGGGAGCTGGAGACCCGCTATCACCTCTACCGGCTCGACGAGGCGGACTTCGTGTTCCTGGTGGGGGACGGCGAGTCGGTGTACGCGCCGGGCCAGGTCTGCCGCCTGGTCCCGCCCAACGAGGATATCCATCGGGTCTCGAATGCCGGTGACGAGGGGCTGTCGATCTCTATCCACGTCTACGGCACCGACATCGGGTTGCACCACTCCAGCATCAACCACGTCTTCGACCAGCCGGTCATGGACTCGCCGCCGGCCGGGGCGCGGCGGGTGTCGTGGCGCCAGGGAGTGGGGCGGTAGGATGGCCGCCAGTGGAACCAGACGTGTCCGGACCCGGGCAGGTCCAGGCCCCAGATCCACCCGGGCACCCTCCTGGGGTCCCCCCGACTGCTCCGGATCCGTGGCGCGACCTGGCCTTTGACAGCGTTGCCATCGGCGGCCGGACCCTGAGCATCGTCCATCCGCGCGACAGCGAGGCGCTGCTCGACGAGGAGGCGTTCGAGCGGGAGGAGTTCCTCCCGTACTGGGCGCAGCTGTGGCCGAGCGCGATCGCGCTCGGCCGCGCCACCGCCAGGCTCCATCCCGCGGGTCGCCATGTGCTCGAACTGGGCTGCGGCCTCGGGGTGCCGAGCATCACCGCGGCGCTGGAGGGCGCGAACGTGCTCGCGACCGACTGGTCGCCAGACGCCGTCGCCTTCGCCGCCACAAACGCCAGCCGCAACGGCGCCGCCCTGCGGACGGCGGTCTGCCCGTGGACCGAGCCGGAGGCCCTTGTCGCCGAGGCGCCATGGGACCTGGTGCTGGCCGCGGACGTGCTCTACGAGTCGCGCAACGTCGACCAGCTCCTCGAGCTGCTGCCGCGGCTCGTGGACGGGTCAGGCGAGGTCTTGATCGCCGACCCGGGCCGGCGCGCCGCCGAGCGCTTCCTGCGGGCGACCGCCACGCCCGCCTCCGGCTGGCTGCGTCGCTCCGCCGCGGACCGGTCGTTGCGGCACGTCACCGTCCACCGCCTGCGCCGCGCTGGCGCCGGCTGACCGAGGAGGCTTGGGGATGCGGCTGATCGAAGGTGCGGGCGAATTCACCTCACCCGGTTCGGCGCCCAACCACTACGTCGAGCAGCTGCGGGTCGCAGATCTCAGCGTCGGCACCTACTCGATCCCGGCCAGCGGCCTGGACGACCAGACTCCGCACAGCGAGGACGAGGTCTACGTGGTGCGCAGCGGCCGCGGGCGGCTGGTGACCGACCAGGGCAGCGTCGCCGTGGAGCCGGGCTCGGTGGTGTACGTGCCCGCCGGGCAGGTGCACCGCTTCACCGACATCGAGGAGGACCTGGCGATCCTGGTGCTGTTCGCGCCCGCCTACAAGTCCAGGCAGCCCGGTGCCGGCGCGGGTGGCCCACAGGCCGGCGGCCGCCGGGCGGGCGAGCCTCAGCCCGGCTGACCGTCCAAGTCGAACGGGATGGCGCGGCGGGGAGCGACGCTCTTGCCGAACCAGTGGAGCAGCGGCGCGCCGTGCGGCAGGCTGGTGGCGTCGTCCACGTCGCGGGTGACCACCACCTCGTAGATCGTGGCGGGCCGCGGCTCCGCCGCGAACCGGACCTCGGCGTTGCCGCGCGCGTCGGGGCTGGCGGCCCCGGCGAGCAGCCAGCCGCCGTAGTTCTGGAGGAACACCAGGTAGCGCTCGTGCCCGACAGTCGGCGGCAACCCGTGGAAGGTCAGTACCGAGAGCTGGCCGTGCGGACGGAACCGCAGCGCTCCGCTGATGCCCTGAGCGCGACCGGCGGGGGTCGGCGGCAGCGTCCTGGTGATCACGTCGGGCGCGGTGAGGACCGAGCGGGCGGCTTCCCGGTGCCGCTGCTGGTCGAAGGCGAACCTCGCGCGCACACCCACGAACGCGACCAGACCGAGGATCAGGACCCCGGCGATCACCCGGAGGAGACCGGGGAATCCCGTCGGGCCGGCCCGCTTGGTCGGAGCGGTGCGGCGCTGGCGTGCGGCGCGGATCAAGGAAGGTCTGCTCCTTCGTGACGGAGCGCTGGGCGGCGCGGAGGATCGGTTGGCGGCGGCGCCTGCTCGACGGCCGGTGCGCGCCCGGCGCCGGCGCGCTCGGCGGCCCGGCAGGCCAGACCCAGGATCAGCAGCTGGCAGGCCAGCAGCCACTGGTTCTCGAAGGACTGCTTGTTGGCCAGATCGAAGGCGGCGAACAGCAGGCCCGACCCGAAGACCAGGCTCGACAGCGAGCCGTCCAGGAGCCGGTAGCCCAGCAGGTAGCAGCCGGCGGTGAGAACGAGCACCGCCGGCGTCTGGAGGCCACCTGGCATCAATTTCCAGACCGAGAGCGAATCCTGGCGTGCGGGTAGGTCGACGAAGAAGCGCACCGTGCAGCCGTAGAACCTGCCCGGGTTGGCGAGCAACCATGGTAGGCAGATCGCCACGCCAAGGCCCGTCGCGGCCACGGCGCGCCGCGGGCCGAAGCCGCGCCAGAGGGCCCACAGCGGCAGCACCAGGACCACGTGCTGCTTGGTCGCCAGGGCCAGCCCCAGCGGCACGACCGCCAGCCAGGCCCGGTCCGAGAGGACCAGGGCGACGGCGGCGGCCAGGCAGCCGAGGATCAGGCTCTCGTTCCATGACTGCTGCACGATCCGGAGCATCCCTGGCAGGCAAAGGGCCATGACCACCAGCGGGGCGGCGAGCCTGCCCGGGTCGAGGCCCGGCGCGGCATCCGCCGCGGGCCCTGTCGCCGCCTGGGCCGGGCCGCCCTGGCGGCTGGCGGCCTGGGGGCTGGCGGCCCGGTGGACCGCCCAGACCAGCGCGCCCACCCCACCGAGCAGCACCAGCAGCTCGGCGTAGCGAACGTCGCCGAGCGCAACCCGCCCCGGCAGGGACGCGAGGAAGGTGAAGGGGAGGTAGTTGAAGCAGTCGTCGGTCTGCCCGGCCGGGATCCCGGAGAACGACAGCTCGTACGGGTTCGCCCCGTGCAGCAGCGCGCGCGTCGACTGCTGCAGGATCAGCCATACGTCGATCGCCGGATGGCCGCTGGACTGGACCATCAGGATGCTGGCGGCCGCCATGGAGCCGAATGCCAGGATGCCGAGCCCCCACCGCCGGCGCGCCACCGCGATCCCGGCGATCAGGAGCAGGCTCGCGAGCATGCCGAGCGCGGTCGCCGCGCCAAAGAGCCGGCCGAGCTCGACGTTGCCGATGGGTGGCCGCCACACCTGGGGGATCAGGCCGATGAGCAGCGCCAGCACGATCGACGTCCTGGACGGGACCCGCGGGACGAGCCGCAGCGCGGTGAGCGTGCCGAGCGCCAGACAGCCGATTACGATGACCGAGATGTTAAGATTGGTGTAGATCGTGGAGTAGCTGGTGGCCGCCGCGATCGACGCCGCCACGACGAGCGCCGCGTCTCCGCTGTACCGTGAGGCCGGAGCGCGTGGAGTTCGGATCTGCACGTGGGTGTGGACCTTCGGCGGGTGTCGGCTGCCGGCGTATGCTAACAGCTCCTCCAGCCGACCCGCGCCCGCCGGCCACCCGGGACCCGCCCAGCGCCGTCCCGCCTGACCAGGAGCCGAGCGTGTGAAGAGCACGACCACCGGCGAGACCAGACAGCTCCCCGCGCAGCCGTCGCCGCCGACCGAACCACCTGCCCAGCGCCACCTCGCGACCTGGTGGGTTGCGACGCTGATCGCCGCCACCGTCGCGACCCTATGGATCACCTGGCCGCTGGCCCTGCACATGACGCAGCTCTGGTCGGTCAGGCTGCCCGGCTCCGACCAGCTGAGCGCGCCGCCGGGCGACGCCTTCTCGGGCAACGACGCCCTCCAGACCATGCACGTGAATCGGGTCGTCATCGACGACGTGCTGCATCCGCGCGAGCCGTTCCTGGACCTCGTCAGCGGCGCCGCCGGGCCCGAGCCGCTGCGCACCACCTCGCTGGACCTGCCGTGGACGCCGGTCATGGCCCTGATCATGCCGTTCACCGGCCTGGTCGCCGCCTACAACTCGACCTTGCTGCTGTCCTCGGTGGCGACCGCGCTGTGCGCCTTCGGCTTCCTGCGGAGGCACACCCGCTTCCCCCTGGTGGCCCTGGCGGGGGCGCTGCTCTACGCCTTCGTGCCCGGCCGCGTGTTCCAGCTCTCGCTGCATTTCAACGCGGTGATGTGGTGGGCGTTCCCCGCCGCGGCGTGGGCGCTGGAGGTGATGCTGGAGCGCCACCGGGACGGTCGGCGCTGGTTGGTCCCTGGCGGCTGGCTGGCGGCGGTCACCCTGACGGTCGGGCTCTCCGGGGAGTACCACCACGTGCTGTACCTCAGCGGCATGATCGGCTTCCTGGTGGCCTGGCAGCTCGCCGCGGCGGCGCTGCGGCGCGGCGCTCTGCCGGTCGGGCCGGCGGTGCTGGCGATCGGCGCGGTCGCGGCGGCCGACGCGTACGTGGTCGGCTCCTTCCGCTGGGTCTTCGGCGGTGGCGTCGCCGGCGAGAACGGGAAGTATCCCGAGGCGGTCCGCTACGCCCCCCAGGGACTGCTCACGCTGATCCACAAGAACCCGGGCGAGCTGGGCGAGGGGCTGATCTACCTCGGCCTGCCCGTGGCGCTGCTGGCGCTGGCGGCAGTGGTCGTGGTGGTGGCCCGTCGCCGCGCCGGCGAGGCGGCCTACGCCGCGTTGCTGGTGCCGGTGCTGTTCCTCACGCTGGGCCCGGCCGCCGACCGGACGCTGGGGCGGGCGCTGCGCGCCGTGGGCCTTCCGGACGGCGCGGATCCCTACCGCCGGATCTTCGGCCTGGTCCCGTTCCTGCATTTCCAGCGAGTCTCCGCCAGGCTGCTGGTGCTGGCGGCGCTCCTGGTGCTCCTGCTGGCGGTGATCGCCGTCGATGCGGCGGCCAACCTGGTGCTCAGCTCCGGCCGCGCGGCGATGGGTTCGAGGCGGCCGGGCGCGGCCACGGCGATCGGGGCGGTCGTGCTGGTGGCAGCCGCGGTGTGGGCACTGAACGACTACCGGATCTTCCGGACGGTGCTGCGTCCGGCGCACACCGACAACGAGGTGGTGGTCGCGCTGGAAGCCTCGGGCGACCGGGGCGGGCCGTTCCTCGGGCTGCCGGTGTACGGGCAGACCTACCCGTGGAACGCCGCCTCGACCTATCTGGCCTCGCAGACCGGGCGGCGGACCCTCAACGCCTACAACCAGTCGTCGACGCCCTGGCTGGACGCTCGGGCGGCGGCGCTGGCCGGGCTCAACCAGGGCAAGGTGGAACCCGCGGCGCTGGCGGCGCTGCGCGCGACCGGAACCCACCAGGTGGTGGTGATCAACGAGTCCCACGTCTACTGCTGCGGCACGGACTGGCACGCCGTCGTCGATCAGCTGGTCGGCTCCGGCCACTTCCGCCTGGTCGTCGACGACCCGCCCTTCGCGCTCCTGGAGGTGCAGCCCTGAGTCGCGTGCCGGGGGGTCAGCGTCGCGGTCGCTGGGCGCTGAGATCGCCCAGCGAGGGCAGGACCGCCTCGAGCACCGTCGGGAACCACGCGGTGAACGCCGGGTCCGGGCCCATGCCGGCCAGCTCGTCCAGCGGCACGCTGGCCCAGTCCTCGACCTCGAGCGGGTCGGGATCCGGGATCTCGAGGGCATAACCCACGAACAGGTGGTTCCACTCGCGCTCGACCAGGCCGGAGACCGGGTCGGTCACGTGGTAGACCGTGGTGCCTGCCTCGGTCAGCTCGACGGGGTCGATGCCGAGCTCCTCGTGGACCCGGCGGGCGGACGCGCTGGCGGGGTCCTCGCCCGGGGCCGGATGACTGCAACAGGTGTTGCTCCACAGCCCGCCCGAGTGGTACTTCGAGCTCGCCCGCCGCTGGAGGAGCAGATGGCCCCGGGAGTCGACCAGGAAGATCGACACGGCGCGGTGGAGCTGGCCCGGCGGCTCGTGGGCGGCCCGCTTCGGCGTCTGCCCGAGGGTGCGGCCCAGCTCGTCGACGAGCTCGATCAGCGGCTCGCCCCGATCGTCGAAGCCGTCGCCGCTCGGAAGGACTGGAGGACTCATGGAAGGTTCTTTGTAGCACACCGGGCCACCAGCCCAGGGCAGGCTCGGTATAACCTTGCCCGGGATTCACTTCGCCCCCTTTTGCTTGCCGCCCAGAGCGCGTCGACCCGTCCGGAGGAGCCGTGTCCGGCAGCCACAGCCCCGACAAGAACCCTGACACAACCGCCAGGACAGCTTCTGGCGGCAATCCCGCCCGGTCAACGGCCAAGGCGCCCGACGGGAAGCGCGACCAGGCCTCCACCGGGCGGCAGCCCTCCGGCGGCAGGCCGGGCCAGCCCTCCGGCGGCAAGAGCTCGGGCGGGGGCCGCAAGGGAGCGCAGGGCCGGACGGGCCGCCCGGCGCCCGCGTCGAGGCCGGGCCGGCACCGACTCTCGGCCGCCGAGCGCGCCAGGGCCAAGCGGCGCCGCACGATCCGCGCCATCACCATCACCGTCGCGGTGGTGGTCGTGATCGGCGGCATCGCCGGGTTCCTGGTGTTGCGGAACCTGTCGGAGCAGGCGGCATTCCGCAACCTGCACGTCCAGTCCCTGCCCGACCTCGGGCAGAAGCACCTCGACCCCGGCGGCAAATACACCAAGTACAACTCCACCCCGCCCACCTCCGGGCCCCACGACCAGACTCCGGCGCCCTGCGGGGTGACCACCGAGGCGATCCCCAACGAGGTGCAGGTCCACGACCTTGAGCACGGCGTGATCATGGTGCAGTACAAACCCGGCCTCGACCCGGCGCAGGTCAGCCAGCTCGAGGCGCTCGGCCGCTCGTACAGCTCGCACGTGATCGTCGCGCCCTACCCCCGCCTACCGACGGCGGTGGCGGCGACCGCGTGGACCAAGCTGATGACCTTGGACAGGGCCGACACGGACAAGCTGCGGCGCTTCATCGACCTCTACCGCCAGAAGGGTCCCGAGCTCGGTGTCGCCTGCCCCGCCGCGCAGGGACAGTAAGTCTCGTTCTGGAAAACGAGACTTCGAGGGCTTTGTCACGGATTGCCAGGTCGATCGCTTGTCGGACCGGCCGCTCGGTCGCTCGGACCGCCCGAACGGCTCGACCGTGTCCTAGGTGACCCTGACGCGCGCCGGGTCGACGGTGTGGTGGATGCCGTCGGCGACGATGTGGCGCAGCCGGTCCATGGCGTCCCAGACGTCCACGAACCGCGTGGTCAGCGGCGCCGGGCCGAGCCGGATCCGGTCGGGCGGCCGGAAGTCGGAGATCACCCGCGCCTTCGAGATCAGCGCCCGGCAGATGCGGTAGCCGTCGGGATGGGCGAGCGACACGTGCGAGCCCCGCAGGGCGGCGTCCCGGGGGCTCGCCAGCACGAAGCCCAGCGGGGCCAGCCAGGCGTCGTGCAACTCGATCATCAGCTCGGTGAGGGCGATCCCCTTGGCGCGCAACCGCTCGATGCCCGCCTCGGCCAGCACGGCGGCGCCCTCCTGGACCAGCGCCACCCCCGGCACGAACGGCGTTCCGACCAGGAAGCGCGACAGGTCCGGGACCGGGTCGTAGCCCTGCGCCATAGCGAACTGGTCCCGTTGCCCGAACCAGCCCCAGATCGGCTGGCGTAGCCGCGCCTGGTGCTCCCGCCGCACGTACAGGAAGGCCGGCGCACCTGGGCCGGCGTTCAGGTACTTGTAGGTGCAGCCGACCGCCAGGTCGGCGCCGGCGGCGTCCAGCTGGACCGGCACCGCTCCGGCCGAGTGGCACAGGTCCCACAGCGTGAGCGCCCCGGCCCGGTGGGCCACGGCGTCGATGGCCGCCATGTCGGCCAGGGCGCCGGAGCTGTAGTCGACGTGTGACAGGCTGAGCAGGGCAGTGCGCTCGCCGATCACGCGGGCGACCGCCTCCGCCGTTGGACCCTCCAGCTCGTCGAACTCCACCAAGCGCAACTGGAGGCCGCGCGCCGCCGCAAGCCCCTCGAGCACGTAGCGGTCGGAGGGGAAGTTGTGGCGGTCGGAGACGATCACCTGGCGGTCGGGGCGGGCGTCCAGGGCTGCCGCCGCCAGCTTGTAGAGGTTCACGCTGGTCGAGTCGGAGACCGCGACCTGACCGGGCGCCGCGCCGATCAGGTGCTCGCCGATCAGGTCGCCGGCGCGCAGGGGCAGGTCGATCCATGTCTCGTTCCACGAGCGGATCAGGCGGCTGCCCCACTCGTGCTCGACCACCGTGCGCAGGCGCTCGATCGCCCGCCTCGGCAGGCGTCCGAGCGAGTTGCCGTCGAGATAGAGCAGGTCGGGATCGTCGATGACGAACTGGTTCCGCAGGTCGGCCAGCGGGTCATCGCGGTCGAGACGCTCCGCGGCGGCACGGTCGGTGACGCCCATGAACCATCAATACCACGATCTGCCCGTCGCCGGCCGGCCCATTGTCCGCGAAGAGCAAGGCGCTGCTAGTCTCCCGCCTCGTGGAACCGGAGCTGCCTCTCGTGATCGGCATCGACGCTGGCGGATCACACACCAGGGTGCTGGTCGCAAGCGCGGCCGGGGAGCGGGTCGCCGCAGCGGCCAGTGGTGGCGGCAACCCCACCTCCCGCGGCCTCGACGCCAGCGTCTCGAGCCTGCGCGCTGGTCTTGAATCCGCCCTATATGGCCTGGACAGAGGGCTGATCCGCGATGCGGTGCTCGGTGTGGCCGGCGCCGCTCCGTGCATGGACGAACTGCACGCGGCGCTGCGTGACACCTGGCGCTCGCTGGGGCTGGACTGCCCCTTCCAGGTGGTGTCCGACCTGGAGGCCGCGTTCGCCGCCGGCACCCCCGCGGAGGACGGCATCGTTTTGGTGGCCGGAACGGGAGCGGCCGCCGCCCAGGTCCGCGGTACGCGGGTGGTCCGGATCGTCGACGGGCACGGGTGGTTGCTCGGCGACGATGGCTCCGGGTTCTGGCTGGGCCGGGAGTCGCTGCGGGCATGCCTGGCCCACCTCGACGGTCGCGGCCGTCCCACCGGGCTCACCGCGCCGGTGCTGCGCGCCCTTGGTGTGGCGGACCCTCCGGACGCCCCCGTTGCGGCCAGGCGAGTCAAGGAGGCCGTCTACCGCCGGCCGCCGGTCGCGCTGGCGGAGCTGGCGCCACTGGTCACCACGGCGGCGTCCGGTGGCGACGAGGTCGCCGCCGCGATCGTCGAGCGGGCGGCGGCGCTCTTGATCTCGACGGCGGAGGCGCTGCTCGATCCCCGGGCCGAGCGGATGGAGGGCCTGGTGCTCGCGGGCTCGGTCCTGCTGGCGCCTGGACCGCTGTCGTCGGCGGTCCGGTCGGGCCTCCGCGACCGCTTCGGCAGGCCTCCGGCGCTGGCGACCGACGGCGCCGCCGGCGCGGCCGTGCTCGCGCTGCGCGCCCTCACCGGTTACGGGATCCCGGCGACCCTGCACGAGCGGCTGCGGGCCCCGGCCGGCTTCGCCGCCGACCACCGGTCCGTCGCGCCGCTGACGCTCCAGGTGATCCTGTGAGCCCGAGCGGCGCGCCGAGCGTGCGGCGCATCCGCGCGGTGCAGCGGCGCCTGCGCCAGCAGCAGGGGCCGTTCCGGCCCAAGCCGAGGCTGCCGCCGCTCGACGAGGTGGTGGCCACGGTGCTGTCGCAGCACACCTCGGACCTCAACTCCGAGCGGGCCTTCGCCAGCCTCAAACGGCGCTTCCCAAGCTGGGAGGAGGTGCTCGACGCGCCTACCGAGGAGGTCGCGAGCGCCATCCGCAGCGGTGGCATCGCCAACCAGAAGGCCGCCCGCATCCAGCGGATCCTGGCCGAGATCGAGCGGCGCGAGGGCCGCATCGACCTCGACCGCATGGGCGGGCTCGGCGACGCCGAGGTCGAGGAGTACCTGACCTCCCTGCCCGGGGTCGGTCCCAAGACGGCCGCATGCGTGCTGGTGTTCTCGATGGGGCGGGCGGCGTTCCCGATCGACACCCACGTCCACCGCGTCACCGCCCGGCTCGGCTGGATACCCGCCGGCGCCAGCGCCGAGCGTGCGCATCAGCTGCTCGGCCGGCTCGTCCCCCCCGACATCCGCTACGACCTCCATGTCGGCCTGGTCACCCACGGCCGGACCGTGTGCAAGGCCCAGCGCCCCCGCTGCTCCGACTGCGTCCTGCGCGACCTCTGCGCATTCGGCCGCACCGTGAACGCCGGGCCGGGTCGTTAGCGGGCGGGCGGTCCGCGCCAGCGCCCGCGAGCCCTCGTCGGGCCAGGGCGCGTCCCCGGCCACCGCCGGGTCGGAGTGGTCACGGCCGAACGGCAGGAGTCGCAGGAGCACGAGCATCCGAGCAGGCTCAGCCCATCCCGTACCGTCCGACCAGCTCACGGGACTTATGGCCGCGCGCGACCGCCAGATCCGGCGCTGCCTTGACCCGGTCAGGCGATCGGCACTACCGTGTCGCTGCTGTCGACCCCCGGCGGGAGAGCCTCCGCGCAGCCAGCGCGGGGCGCCGAAGGGGCAATGCTCCCCGGAACCTCTCAGGCAAAGATGACCGCCAGGGCGAGGCAACTCTGGAAAGCAGGCGGGTAGCGCGTGGGTGGCCGCCTCACCGAAGGTGCAAACCAGGGTCCGCTGCGACGCTGGTGAAGCTCTCAGGTCCCGGCGACAGAGGGGGAGGCTGACCAGGCGCGTCACGTTGGCGCGGAGCCGAGGAGCCTCCACCATGACCGATCGCTTGTCACTGGCCCAGCTCGAGCGGGCCGAACCGTTCGCTGAGCGACACATCGGACCATCCGTCGACGAGCAGGCCAAGATGCTCGCCGTGGTCGGCTACGGCTCGCTGGACGAGCTGGTCGCCGACGCCGTGCCCGACGCCATCAAGGCGTTCGACCCGCTGGACCTGCCTCCGGCCCTGACCGAGGCCGAGGCGCTGGCGGAGCTGCGGGGCCTCGCGGCCCGGAACCGCCTGCTGACCTCGATGATCGGGCTCGGGTACTCGGACACGGTCACGCCGCCGGTGATCCGCCGCCAGGTGGTCGAGAACCCTGGTTGGTACACCTCGTACACGCCGTACCAGCCCGAGATCTCCCAGGGCAGGCTGGAGGCGCTGCTCAACTTCCAGACGATGGTGACCGACCTGACGGGACTCCAGATCGCCAACGCCTCGCTGCTGGACGAGGCGACCGCGGCGGCCGAGGGCATGGCGCTGTGCCATCGCGCCGCCCGTAGTGCCGGGGTCTTCGTGATCGACGACGACTGCCACCCCCAGACAATCGAGGTGGTCCGGGCAAGGGCCGAGCCGCTCGGTGTCGAAGTGCTGGTGACCGACCTCTCCGACGGCCTGCCGGAGGTTCCGCTGTTCGGCGTGCTGGCGCAGTACCCGGGGTCGAGCGGGGCCGTCCGTGACCTGTCGGAGCTGATCGAAACCGCCCACCGGCGCGGCGCGCTGGTCACCGTGGCCGCCGACCCGCTCGCGCTGACCCTGCTCAAACCGCCCGGAGAGATGGGCGCCGACGTCGCCGTCGGCTCGAGCCAGCGCTTCGGGGTGCCGCTGTGGTTCGGCGGCCCGCACGCCGGCTTCATGGCCGTGCGCAAGGGCCTGGAGCGGCAGCTTCCCGGCAGGCTGGTGGGCGCCTCGATCGACGTGGACGGGCGTACCGCCTACCGCCTCGCGCTCCAGACCCGCGAGCAGCATATCCGGCGCGAGCGGGCGACCAGCAACATCTGCACGGCGCAGTCGCTGCCGGCGATCGTGGCCAGCATGTACGCGGTCTACCACGGTCCAGAGGGCCTGGTGGCGATCGCCCGGCGCGTGCACCGCTACGCGGTCGTGCTGGCGGCCGGGCTCCGTGCCGGTGGGATCGAGGTGGTCCACGACCGCTTCTTCGACACCGTGCTCGCCCGCGTGCCAGGCCGCGCGGAGGCGGTGGTCGCCGCGGCGGCCCAGCTCGGCGTGAACCTGCGGCCCGTCGACGCCGACCACGTGGGCGTCTCGACCGACGAGGTGACCACACGCGGGCACCTCGAGCAGGTCTGGCGGGCCTTCGCCATGGCCGGCGCGGACGAGGGCCCGGGGACCGGTGCGGACCAGGGCTCGGCGGCCCGCGCGGACGAGGGCCCGGCGGCTGGCGGGGCCCGGTCGGCCTTCCCGGTTGCCGGGGACGTGGACGCGCTCGACGAGGCCACGCCCGACGCGCTGCCGACGGAGCTCGGCCGCGGCAGCGCGTTCCTGACGCACCCGGTCTTCCACCGCTACCGCTCCGAGACGGCGATGATGCGCTACCTGCGCCGCCTCTCCGACCGCGACATCGCCCTGGACCGCTCGATGATCCCGCTGGGCTCCTGCACCATGAAGCTCAACGCCGCCGCCGAGATGGAACCGGTTACCTGGCCGGGGTTCGCCTCGCTGCACCCCTTCGCCCCGCTCGACCAGGCCGAGGGCTACACCGAGCTGATCGGCGAGCTGGAGCGGTGGCTGGTCGAGATCACCGGCTACGACCAGGTCTCGCTGCAGCCCAACGCGGGCTCCCAGGGCGAGCTGGCCGGCCTGCTGGCAATCCGCGCCTACCACGCCAGCCGGGGCGAGCGGCGCGACGTCTGCCTGATCCCGTCGTCGGCCCACGGCACCAACGCCGCCAGCGCGTCGATGGCGGGCCTCGAGGTCGTGGTGGTCGCCTGCGACGACCACGGCAACGTCGACCTCGACGACCTTCGCGCCAGGATCGAGGCGTACCGTGAGCGGCTGGCCGTGCTGATGATCACCTACCCGTCCACCCACGGGGTGTTCGAGCCGGCGATCATGGACCTGTGCGACGCGGTGCACGAGGCCGGCGGCCAGGTCTACGTCGACGGCGCCAACCTCAACGCCCTGGTCGGCCTCGCCAAGCCGGGGCGGTTCGGCGCCGACGTGTCCCACCTGAACCTCCACAAGACGTTCTGCATCCCGCACGGGGGCGGCGGCCCCGGCGTCGGGCCCGTGGCGGTGCGCGCGCACCTGGCGCCCTTCCTGCCGAACCACCCGCTGCGCGACCAGGCCGGGCCGGCAACCGGGGTCGGGCCGATCGCGGCGGCACCGTGGGGCTCCGCCGGGATCCTGCCCATCTCGTGGGCCTACGTCCGACTGATGGGGCCCGATGGGCTGCGCCGGGCCAGCGAGGTGGCGATCCTCGGCGCCAACTACGTGGCCCGGAAGCTGGCGCCGCACTACCCCGTGCTCTACGCGGGCCGCAAGGGCCTGGTCGCGCACGAGTGCATCCTCGACCTGCGCCGGATCACCAAGGAGAGCGGCGTGACCGCGGAGGACGTGGCCAAGCGGCTGATCGACTACGGCTTCCACGCCCCGACCATGTCGTTCCCGGTGGCCGGCACGCTCATGGTCGAGCCGACGGAATCCGAGAGCATGGCCGAGCTGGACCGTTTCTGCGAGGCCATGATCGCGATCCGCAACGAGATCGCGCGCGTGGCCGCCGGGGAGCTCGACCGCGAGGACAACCCGCTGCACAACGCTCCGCACACCGCCGACCTGCTGGCGGGGGAGTGGTCGCACGCCTACAGCCGCGAGCAGGCCGCCTTCCCGCTCGCCAGCCTCCGCCAGGACAAGTACTGGCCTCCTGTTCGGCGCATCCAGGGCGCCTACGGCGACCGCAACCTGGTCTGCACCTGCCCGCCGATGAGCACCTGGGAGGGCTGAGGAGGACTCCTCGTGCGATCCCCCGAGGAGGGCGGTCTCACCGGCTCGCGGGTGATCAGCCGATTCGGGTGATGAGATTGGCGGGGCGCTCGCCGGCGAGCACGGCGCGGACGCCTTCGGCGGCCATGCGAGCCATGGCCGTGCGAGTCTGGAGCGAGCCGCTGCCGACGTGGGGCAGCAGCACCGTCCGTGGCGCGGCCAGCAGCCTCGCCGGCACGTGCGGCTCGTCGTCGTACACGTCCAGGCCGGCCGCGAAGATGCGCCCCGACTCCAGCGCCTCGGCGAGCGCGTCGGCGTCGACCACCGGGCCTCTGGCGGTGTTGACCAGCACCGCGCTCGGCTTCATCAGGTCCAGCTCGCGGCGGCCGATCAGGTGCCTGGTGTGCTCCGAGAGCGGGACGTGCAGGCTGACCACGTCGGCGGTGGCCAGCAGCTCATCGAGTGAGGCGACGTGTCCGGGCCGGCCCGTGGGACGGCGGGTGTGGTGCAGCACGCGCATGCCGAAGCCGCCGGCGCGACGGCCCACCGCCTGTCCGATGCGGCCGTAGCCGAGCAGGCCAAGCGTCGCGCTGTGGACATCGCGGCCAAGGTACTGGTTGATGTTCCAGCCGAGCCAGCGGCCGGCGCGCAGGTCGCGCTCGGCCTCGCCGAACAGCCGGGAGGCGGCCAGGATCAGGCCGAACGCCACGTCGGCGGTGGTCTCGTCGAGCACCCCGGGGGTATTGCAGACCGCCACGCCCGCGCGGTCGGCAGCCGCCACGTCCACGTTGTCGTAGCCCACGGCGACGTTGCCGATCGCCTTCAGGTCCCGTCCCGCCTCGATCACCTCGGCGTCGATCCGGTCGGTGAGCAGGCAGACGATCGCCTCCGCCCCGGCCGCCGCCTCGACCAGCTCCTCGTGGCTGAGCGGCCGGTCGTCGTCGCGCTGGACGAGCTCGTGGCCCTCCAGCGGGTCCAGGCCACCGGGCGGAAGCTGGCGCGTGACGAGAACTCTTGCCATGGCGACTGCGCTCCTCGGTCGACGGGAGAACGCCGGTCACCTACCCGCCCGCGGTGCGCGCCATCACGGCTCGCTGTCGCCGGGGGAAATCCAGGCACGGCACGGATGCAGGGCCGGCGTTCTCGGCAACAGATGATGGCAGGCTGCCGCGCGTCCAGTGGAGCTGTGGTGATATGTTGACTTCTGATGAATCCAAGTTCGATTCTGTCGTCACCTGCGCGGGCCCGGAGCGTGACCGACCTGCCCGCCCAGCGGCAGGAGCGGATCCTCGGAGAGGTCACCCGCACCGGTGGCGTGCGCGTGAGTGAGCTCACCGAGCTGCTCGGCGTCTCCGACATGACCGTGCGGCGCGACCTCGACACGCTCGCGCGGCGCGGTCTGGTGAAGAAGGTCCACGGTGGCGCCACGCTGCCACGCGGCGGCAGCACGGACGAGCCGGGGTTCGAGGCCAAGTCCGCGCAGGAGCGGCCAGCCAAGGACGCAATCGCCAGACGCGCGGCCGCGTTCGTGGAGCCGGGCACCGCCGTCGCGGTGACCGCGGGCACCACCACGCATGCCTTCGCCCACCACCTGGCGCGCGTGCCCGGGCTGACCGTGGTCACCAACTCCCTGCCGGTCGCCGAGGTGCTCGACGCCTCGGGTCGTCCCGACCAGACGGTCGTGCTCAGCGGCGGGATCCGTACGCCCTCCGACGCCCTGGTCGGCCCGGTCGCGGTGCGGGCGATCCGCTCGCTGCACGTCGATTGGGCGTTCATGGGCGTGCACGGCATCCATCCCGAGGCCGGCTTCACCACCCCCAACCTGCTGGAGGCCGAGACCAACCGCGCCGTGCTCGCCTCGGCGCGCCGCCTGGTGGTCCTGGCCGACCACACCAAGTGGGAGGTCGTCGGGCTCAGCACCATCGCGGCCATCGAGCAGGCGTCGGTACTGATCACCGACTCGCGTCTGTCCGAGGCGGCGCGCGAGGCGCTGGGCGCGAGGGTCGGCGAGCTGATCGTCGTCGAGCCCGGGGAGGGCTGAAGATGCCTGTCGAATCCGAGCAGGCACAGGCTTCACGGCCGGTGACGGCGCAGCCACCGGAGCCCGAGCCGAAGCCGCCGGCGGGAAAGTCGCGGGCGGATGGCTCGCGGTCGGGGGAGCCGCCGGCGGATTTCTCGCGGGCGGCTGCGCTCCGGCCGGCCGCCCCGCGCCCGCCGCACGACGACCACGAGCTGCCCGACGGTCGCTACCTGATCGCCTACTGGAGCGCACCCGATGCCTGAGCTGCGCTTCAGCAGGCTGCGCAACGAGTGGGTCGCGTTCGCGACCGAGCGCAACGACCGCACCTTCCTGCCGACCGACTCGTGCCCGCTGTGCCCGAGCGGCCCGGGTGGTGACAGCGAGGTCCCGCTCGCGGATTTCGAGGTCGTGGTCTTCGAGAACCGCTTCCCGGCGCTCGGGCCGGACCGCCAGCCAGACGGCCGGCCGGTCCGCCCCGCCACCACCGGCTGCGAGGTGGTCGTCTACACCCCCGAGCACCACGCCACCCTGGCCGACCTCGATCCCCGCAGGGTCCGCCTGTTGGTGGACGTGTGGGCCGAGCGCTACCTCGAGCTCGGCGCCCGGCCGGAGGTGGTCTACGTCTACGTGTTCGAGAACAAGGGCGAGGTCATCGGCGTGACCCTTCATCACCCGCACGGTCAGATCTACGCCCTGCCGTTCGTCCCGCCGGTCGCCGCCACGGAGCTGGCACAGGCCGGCGCCCACCGGCGCGCGACCGGCCGCTGCCTGCACTGCGATCTGGTGGAGCAGGAGCGGTTGGGGCAGCGGCGAGTCTTCGACCACCAGGGCATGGTGGCGTTCGTGCCCGAGGCCGCGCGCTGGCCCTACGAGCTGCACCTGTACCCGGAGGTCCACGCCGGCTCACTGGCGGGGCTGGAAGCCCCGCAGCGCGACGCCCTCGCCGAGGCGCTGCTGGAGGTCGTACGCATCTACGACCGCCATTTCGGCTTCTCCACGCCGTATGTCATGGCCATCCACCAGGCGCCGACCGACGGCGCCGACTGGCCGGACGCCCACGTCCACATCGAGCTCTACCCGCCCCACCGCCGGCCCGACCGGCTGAAGTACGTCGCCGGCGTCGAGCTTGGAGCTGGCACGTTCGTCAACGACACCCTCCCGGAGGAGACCGCGCCGCAGCTCCGCGCCGCCTGCCGCCTGGGGTGATCCATCCACGCGCCGCCCCCCGCCCGGAGCACGCCGCCGCGGTCAGGTCACGACGCCAGCCTGATGTGGATTCAGGACAGCCGGGGTTCGCGGGAGGCTCCAGTGGCTTGCTGCTGGATGCGGGTGGCCAGGGCTTCGGCCTGCCCGATGGCGGCGATGCCGACGAGCAGGTGGAGCACCTCGATGACCCAGTGGGCGGAGTCTTGCAGGAGGCTGTCCTGCGAGAGGCCGAGGACGACGACCACCACTCCCCAGATCCCGGCGAGCACGACCAGCCACCGGTCCACGCCCGCCCGCGCCGCCGCGAACACGATGACCTCCAGCGCCAGCACCAGGATGATCCCCGAGAACTGGTGCAGGGGGATCAGGCCGGTGGCGTTGTCGGTCCAGAAGAGCACGCCAAGCACGATCTGAACGATCGCGGTGAGCCGCACCAGGCCCCTCGCGACGGTGACGGTTCTGCTCAAGGTGGTCGACCTCCATCGGTTGTGTCCAGTGATGAACGGGTCCGCCTCGGATCCTCCCGGATTCGGGCGGTCCGCGTCGTCCTCCGCGGGGCGGCTGCGCGTCTCAGCCCCAGGGGAGCAGCCGCGCACCATGCCGCTACCGCGCGCGAACTAGGCGGGCGGGGACCCGGCGCCGGCCGCTCAGTCGAGCCACCCGGGACGGACCAGGCCGGACTCGTAGGCGAAGACCACCAGCTGGGCGCGGTCGCGGGCGTTCAGCTTGACCATCGCCCGGCTGACGTGGGTCTTGGCGGTCGCGGGACTGACCACCAGGCGCTGCGCGATCTCCTCGTTCGACAGCCCGGCGGCGACCAGGCCCATGACCTCGCGCTCCCGGTCGGTCAGGGAGCCCAGCTCCATGGTGGGAAGGGGCTCCTTGGCCCGGGCGGCGAACTCGGCGATGAGACGCCGGGTGACGCCAGGCGACAGCAGCGCATCGCCCCTGGCGACCGCACGGACGCCGTGGATCAGCTCGACCGGCTCGGTGTCCTTGACGAGGAAGCCGCTGGCGCCGACGCGGATGGCCTCGAAGACGTACTCGTCCAGGTCGAAAGTCGTGAGGATGACGATCCGGACGGCGTCGAGCCGTTCGTCCCGGGCGATCATGCGGGTGGCCTCCAGGCCGTCGACGCCCGGCATGCGGATGTCCATGAGCACGACGTCCGGGACCAGGCTGCGGGCAAGTCGCACGGCCTCCTCGCCGTCGCTGGCCTCGCCGACGACCTCGATGCCCTCCTGGGCGTCCAGCAGCGAACGGAAGCCGGCGCGGACCAGCACCTGGTCGTCGGCCAGCAGCACCCGAATGGTTCTCTCACCGTCCTGCGAGCTCACGATTCTCCCTCCGGCTTGGCGCCGTTCAGCGGCAGCCGGGCCAGCACCCTGAAGCCGCCGCCCGGACGCGGTCCGGCCTCCAGCTCGCCCCCGAGCGCGCTGGCCCGTTCACGCATGCCGGGAATCCCGTTGCCGCCGCCCGAGGTGCCCGTCTGGCCCGTGCCGGTGCCATTGTCGTCCACCTGCACGGTGAGGTCCTGCTCACCGTAGCCGACCCGGACGGTGGCGCTCGCCGGCCCGGCGTGCCTGGCGACGTTGGTGAGCGCCTCCTGGACGATCCGGAAGGCCGCCAGGTCGACCCCGGCCGGCAGGGTCCTCGGCGTGCCGGAGACCTCGGTCCGGACCCGCAGCCCAGCGGCCGAGGCGCTCGACACCAGCCCTTCCAGGCGCGCCACGCTGGGCGCCGGGGCGCGCGGCGGCGTCTCGTCGCTCTGCCGCAGCACGCTCAGCACCGAGCGCAGCTCGCCGAGCGCTTCCTTGCTGGCCTGCTTGATCGCGGCAAGGGCCGTGCGCGCCTGCTCCGGCTGCTCGTCGATCAGGTGCAGCGCCACGCCGGCCTGCACGTTGATGAGGGAGATGTTGTGCGCCAGCACGTCGTGCAGCTCGCGGGCGATCCGTAGCCGCTCCTCGCTGGCGCGGCGGCGGGCCTCCTCGGCGCGCATGCGCTCGGCCTCCCGCGAGCGCTCGCGCCGGATCCTGGCGATCTCGGCCACGGTGCCCAGCACCAGCAGCCAGGCGGCGACGCCGACCGCCGCCGCGACGTTCGGCGGCCTCGGGTCCCTGCCGATCAGGTGGGGCAGCCAGATGAAGGCCGGGTAGCCAACGACCAGCGCCCCCCATGCCACCAGCCGGTGGCCGCGGATCATGGCGTTGAACAGCGCCAAGATCAGCGGCAGCCAGATGGGTCCCTGCGGGTAGTAGAGCAGGACGTAGGCAAGGGTGGCCGCCACCGCCACGCCCAGGGTCGGGACCGGCCAGCGTCGCCGGCCGATCAGGGCCAGCGCAGCCATGGCGAGCAGGGCATCGCCGAGCGCGTCGAGTGCGTGGTGCTCGATCTGGTGCCGGCCGGCGACGTGGGTGATCCCGATCTGGAAGGCGCCGATCAGCATCGCCGGCAGGAGGTCGACACGCCAGTTCGGCCAGGCTGGCGCGCCGCGCTGCCAGCGGCCTGGCGACCTGAAGAACACGTCGTGACTGGACACAGGGGCAGCGTAGGCCAGAGGCGGCGGTGGCGTCATCGCTCCGTCGAGGCGATCCGCGCTACTCCCCGGGGAGTACCCGGCCGCGAGGGCCCTGCTCCCCGAGGCGATGCGCCCGGCGGGCGCTGGCCCCGGGTCACGGAGCTGGCGGGCTCCAGACCTCCGTCTCGAAGGCGTGGGCGCCGCGGAGGATGCTCTGCTCGTCGTCGTGGCGGCCCACCAGCATCATCCCCACCGGCAGCCCCGCCGACATGGCGCACGGCACGTTCATGGCCGGATGACCGGTCACGTCGAAGGGCGCGGTGTTGGGGATCATCTCGAGCGCGCGGGCGACCTGCTCCTCCAGAGGCGCGTCCGCCGCCGGGATCGGGGTGGCCTTCAGCGGCAGCGTCGGCATCACCAGCAGGTCGTGGTCGGCCAGCGCCACGTCGTAGGCGGCCGTGGCGACCCGCGCGAGTGTAGGCACCAGCCCCCAGGTCGGCTTGAGGCCGTAGATGCCGCTCCAGCAGCTCGGGATGCGGACCGAGCCGCCCTGGTCGCCGCCGATCGCCAGGTCCACCACGCCGGAGGCCACCAGCGCCGCCGACCCGCTGGAGGAGCCGCCGGCGCTGCGGGCCGGGTCGTAGAAGTTGCGCACCGGCCCGCTGTCGGCGGTGTGGCTGCCGCCGGAGAAGCAGAGGCTCTCGCAGACCGCCTTGCCGAGGATGGTGGCGCCGGCGTCGAGCACTCGCTCGACCACAGTGGCGTCCTCGTCCGGCACGTAGCCATCCAGCAGCGCGGTGCCGTTGTGCATCGGGACGCCGGCGACGGCCACGTTGTCCTTGATGGCGATGGTCCTGCCGGCTAGCGGTCCCGCCGCCGCCCCCTCGATGCGCACCCGCCACGCCCAGGCGCCGAGCGGGTTCTCCTCTGCCCGGGGCGCCGAGCCGCGCTCGTCTGGAATGGTGAAGTGGAAGTCACGGGCGATCCTGCGGAGGTCTTCGGCCTCCGGACGTCGAACGGCCATGGCGCTCCCCGCTTCCGGCGATGATCCTGGACGCCTGCCTACCCGGTCCGTGTCGTAGTGTCAATCAGGCAAGGCCCATGGGGTTGGGGATGGGGAGGCCGCCGGCCGCCAAGATCTCCGCGCGGATCGGCAGCATCAGCGACTCCAGCCGCGCCGCCCGCTCGGCGCCCAGCGCGTCCCACGTCGGACTCATCAGCTCGTCGGTCCGCCGCTCGACCCCGTCGCGGCCCGCCCTACCCGCCCCGGTCAGCGCGCCGCGCCCGTCCAGCCAGCCGCGCGAGCGCAAACGCTCGACCGCCTCGTCCCACTCGCCCTGGCTCCACTTGCGGTAGGCCCGCAGCATCTCGGCCGGCGGCCCGCCGGCGGCGCTGGCCGTCACCAGCGCCTCGCAGGGGGACAGGCCGGCCACCACCAGCGCGGCCACGTGCCCGTCCCCACGCGCTTCGCGCAGGATGGTGGCGGCCTGCCACAACCGCAGGTGCGGCTCGCTCGGCCAGGGCAGCGCCGCGTTGGCGGCGGCCAGGGGACGTCCGGCGGTGGCGGTCGCCAGCGCCGCCGCCGCCGCCAGCTCGGCGGCCTCGCCGATGGCGCCGCCGTCGACCGCCGGGCCAAGCAGTCGCCGCAGGCCCTCGTCGACCGCCGCCAGCCGCGCCTCCACCAACGCCTCGGGGCTCGCGTGGGACCAGGCGTCGGGGATCGCGCGGCGGACCATGTCCGGGTGGAAGTTGTAGAACAGGGCCGCGACCACGTCGGCGGGCACCGCGCCCAGAGGTGCCGAGCGGGTGCCGAAGTAGCTCATCCACCCGCCCTTGAGCCCCAGCGCGTCGGTTGCCTGCCGGGTCTCCGGTATGAAGTAGACGACGGCGTGATACGGCTCCAGCGCCCGCCACATTCGCCGGGAGACGTGGTCGGCCGTCACCACGGCGTCGTCGGGGTACGCCTGCATTGGCATCCTTCTCCTCTCGACGATCCCCTCAGGGCTCGGTCGCTGTCCTGGTGCGCGAGCGGTCCATCAGCTCGGCGCTCGCCGTCTCGACGCCCACGCACCCACCGTCCACGATCGGCAACCCCGGTCCAGTATGGAAGCTCGTGCCCGGACGTGCCCGTAGTGGAGAATCGTTTACATGGATACCCTTGGTCTGGTCCTGGTGGGCATCGCGATCCTGGTCGGCCTGGTCGGGGTGGTGGTCCCGGCGCTGCCGGGGCTGCTGCTGGTGTGGGCTGCCGTGCTGGTCTGGGCGGTGGTCGAGCGCACCACCGCCGCCTGGGTCCTGCTGGCCTCGGCGACGGTGCTCGTTGCCGTCAGCCAGGTGGTCAAGTACCTGGTCCCCGGCCGGCGGATGCGCGCGGCGGGCGTGCCGTGGACCAGCCTGGCCGGCGGTGGGGCCCTGGGGATCGTCGGCTTCTTCGTGGTACCGATCGTCGGCGCGTTCCTCGGCTTCGTGCTCGGCGTCTACCTTGCCGAGCGGCTGCGTCTCGACGGCCACACGCTGGCGTGGTCCTCGACCCTCCATGCGCTCCGGGCGGTCGGCCTGTCGATCCTCATCGAGCTCGGCGCCGGCCTGCTCATCGCAGGTGCGTGGCTGACGACCGTCCTGCTCACCTGACCGGGCCTCGCGGGCCGGGCCCGCGCGCAGGGGATGGGCTGGCTGGGCCCATGAACCGTGGCCGCCGGCCCGGCTCGGCCCACGTGAGCTGCCCGGCTCACACCGCGTGGGGAAACGCCAGCTCGCCGGCGGCGACTGGGACGTCCAAACGGTTTTCGAAGGGGGCGAGCGGGCACGCCCAGCGTGAGTCGTAGGCGCACGAGGGGTTGTAGGCGTAGTTGAAGTCGAGGGTGACGCGGTCGCCGTCGACCTCCACGCCCCGGCCGAACGTGCCCTTGATGGTGTCGGTGAGGTAGCGCCCGGCGCCGTAGGTCCGGTCCCCGGCGGTGGCGTCCCGGAAGGGGAGGAACAGCCCGCCTCCGTAGCCGAGCGTCCACAGGAGGGTGAGGCTCCCGTAGCCGGTCGCCAGCAGGCCGACCCGGCGGTAGCGGACCACCCCGTCCTCGCCGCCGGTGTCGATTAGCAGGTCGTCGCCGTGCTCGACCGGCTGAAGGCGCGTCTCGACCACCGCCTCCGGCGAGTACGGGAACCACGGCAGGCTTTCCACGCTGCCGCGCTGCCCGGGGGTGAGCGGCGACTGCGGGTGCTGGCGGAACAGCCGGTCACGGCCGCGCCGGAACGCCTCGAGGCCGGCCTCGCCGGTGCGTGGCTCGGCCAGGTACAGGCGGGCCACCTGCTCGCGCCAGCCGGCCAGCTCCAGCCACCGGTCCATGTCACGGTCTCCCCTCGATGGATGCCAGTCGGCTCCAGTGTCACCGGCCCGCGCCACAATTGCCGCGTGCAGATCGGGTTGGTGACGGACGCCGAGGGCGGGGGCCTCCTCCAGGCCTTCGCCGACGACGGCGTGCCGGCCGGTCCGCTCCGGCATGTGGCCGACCCCGCCGCCGCGGTGGCGGCGCACGAGCGGGCCGACCGCCCCCGGTGGGTGTGGGCCGCCACGGCCGAGACCTACCCCGCTCTGCTCCAGGCCGGCGCCCGCGTCGTGCGCTGCCACGACCTGGCCCTGACCGAGGGCATCCTGCTCGCCTACGCCGGTCGCTGGGGCGAGCCGAAGTCCCTGCACGCCGCCTGGGCGAGACTGCACGGTCTGCCGGTCCCCGACGAGCCGCCGCGGGCGTCGCGGTACCAGCCGGCCCTGTTCGAGCCGGAGCGCGCCGGCCTGCCGGCGGGCGAGGGCCTGGTGGGAGCGCTCGCCGAGGTCTACGGCGATCAGCAGCGCCGCCTCGCGGCCTGCGAGCACCCCGAGCGGCTGCGCCTGCTGGTCGCCGCCGAGTCGGCGGGAGCGCTGGCCGCCGTGGAGATGGCCGAGGCCGGCCTGCCGTGGCGGCCAGACGTCCACGACCAGCTCCTGACCGGCCTGCTCGGGCCCAGGCCGGCGCCGGGGACCCTGCCGCGAAAGCTTCGCGAGCTTGCCGCCCGGATCAGCGAGGCCTTCGGCGAGCCGGTCAACCCCGACTCGCCGGGCCAGGTCGTGCGGGCCTTCGCCGCGGCGGGCATCACCGTGCCGTCCACCCGCATGCACGTGCTGCGCGAGGTCCGCCACCCGGCCGTGCCCCTCCTGTTCGAGTACAAGGAGCTGTCCCGCCTGTTCAGCGCGTACGGCTGGTCGTGGCTGGACGCATGGGTGCGGGCCGGGCGGATGCGTCCGGAATACGTGCCCGGCGGGGTGGTCTCGGGTCGCTGGGCGACCCGCGGAGGCGGCGCGCTGCAGATCCCCAGAGCGGTGCGCCGGGCGGTGGTCGCCGACCCGGGGTGGGCGCTGGTCGTGGCCGACGCCGGCCAGCTCGAGCCGAGGGTGCTGGCGGCGCTTTCCGGCGATCGGGGCCTGGAGCGGGCGGCCCGCGGCGGCGACCTGTACGGGGGACTGGCCGCGGCCGCCTTCGGGGGCGACCGGCCGCGGGCCAAGGTGGCGCTGCTCGCGGCGATGTACGGGCAGACCAGCGGCGAGGCGGGCCAGCTGCTCGGCGTGCTGCGCCGCCGCTTCCCGGACGCGGTCGGCTACGTCGAGGCGGCCGCGCGAGCCGGGGAGGAGGGCCGTCTGGTGCGGTCGCGCCTCGGCCGCACCAGCCCCCCGGCGTCGACGGGCTGGCGGGAGCGGACCGCCGCGCTCGGCCAGGCGGGGGAGGACAGCGAGGAGGTCCGCGCGGCCCGCAGGAGCGCCCGCGACCGGGGCCGCTTCACCCGCAACTTCGTCGTCCAGGCCAGCGCGGCCGACTGGGCGCTGGCCGTGCTCGCGGCCCTGCGGCGCCGGCTGGACAGCGCCCGGCCCGCACCGCCGGAGCTGGTGTTCTTCCAGCACGACGAGGTGGTGGTGCACTGCTGGCGAGCGGACGCCGACGAGGTCGTCGGCGCGGTGACCGAGGCGGCCGACGAGGCCAGCCGCCTGGTGTTCGGCGACACGCCGGTGCGGTTCCCGTTCGACACCGCGGTGGTGTCCTGCTATGCGGACGCCAAGTAGGGCTGCCACGGCCGGACGCGGGCGCCGTCCTTCCAGACCTCGCGGACCGCTCCGGGAAGCCCGGCGAACTCGAACGGGTCGCCGTCGACCATCACCAGGCCGGTGCCGACCTCCAGGATGCGGCCGCCTTCGACGGCCACGTCGGCTTCCGCGAGCGGGGCGCCGGCCCCGTCGAACACCCGCCCGCCTTTGAACAGGTTCGCGTCATGGCCCGTACCTTACTGGTTTGTCCGAATCCAACGGGCTCCGTCCGGACGGCGCCCATGGTCAAGCTGTCGGCTTGTGGGCGATTATGGCCTGAACGTCATGCACCTGGCGCCATCGCCCGTCGGCGCCAGCCTGGACGGAGGGCCCCATGGCGCGTATGGACTGCAACCTCGCCGCTCTCGGCGAGGACTCCTTCGAGCGGCACGGCGACTACGAGTCGCTCTGGTTCGAGGGGCGCTGGTACCGCTCGGGCGAGCTGTTCGACCGGGGCCGGCGGCTCGCGGGTGGGCTCCGGGAGCTCGGCATCTCCGCGGGCGACCGCGTGGCCGTGATGCTCCCCAACTGCCCGGAGGTGGGGATCAGCTACGGCGCCCTGTGGCGTGCGGGCGCCGCGATCACCCCGGTCGTCTTCCTGCTGCCGCCGCCGGAGCTGCGCTACGTGCTCGAGCACTCGCGAGCGCGCGCGATCGTCACAGCACCGGAGCTGCTCGGCGGCGTGCTCGCCGCGACCGAGGGGCTGGAGACGCTCCGGTGGGTGATCTCGACCGGCTCCGGGGAGGCCGTGGACGGCAAGGTCGTTCCCTTGCCCTCGCTGGAGGACTCCGAGCCCGCCGGCATCGTGCCGCGCGACGACCACGACCTGGCCGCGCTGCTGTACACGGGCGGGACGACCGGCCGCGCCAAAGGCGTCATGCTCTCGCACGAGAATCTCTGGCGCTGCGGCAAGGCCTCGCAGGAGTCGTCGCGCGTACCCGGCGTCAGGCGCCACGTGGTGCCGCTCCCGCTGTCGCACGCCTTCGGCTTGATCGTCACGATCGTCGGCCTGCACGCCGTGGAGCCCTACAGCTCGGTGCTCCTGCGCTGGTTCGACCCGACCGCCTTCCTCGAGCTGGTGGAGAAGCACCGGGCCCAGTCGGGAGCCCTGGTCCCATCGATGCTCCAGATGCTGCTCGCGCAACCGCTCGAGGACTACGACCTGTCGTCGCTGCGCTACCTGGTGAGCGGCGCCGCGCCGCTCCCGGGGGAGGCGGTGCGCGAGATCGAGCGGCGCCTGCCGGGGCTGGAGGTCCGCGAGGGCTACGGCTGCACCGAGTCCGGCGCGGTCATCTCCAGCACCCCGGCCGGTCGCCGCAAGCTCGGCTCGGTCGGGCCGCCGCTGCCGGGCTACGAGGTCCGCATCCTCGACGAGGCCGACGGCGAGGTCCCGCGCGGGGAGCGCGGCGAGATCTGCTGCCGCGCCCCGGGGGTGATGCTCGGGTACTGGGACGCGCCCGAGACCACCGCCGAGACGCTGCGGGGCGGCTGGCTGCACACCGGCGACATCGGCTATCTGGACGAGGACGGCTACCTGTGGGTGGTCGACCGCAAGAAGGACCTGATCATCCGCGGCGGCTTCAACGTCTTCCCGAGAGACGTCGAGGAGACGCTGAGCGCCCACCCCGCGGTGGCGATGGCCGGGGTCGTCGGGCGGCCCGACACCCTCCACGGCGAGGAGGTCGTCGCCTTCGTGTCGCTGCGCCCAGGGGCGAGCGCCAGCGACCAGGAGCTGATCGGCTTCGCCCGCTCCCGCATGTCCGCCTACAAGTACCCACGCGAGGTCCACGTCCTCGACGACCTCCCCCTCACGCCCGTGGGCAAGGTGGACCGCAAGGCTCTCCGCCAGCGGCTGTAGGCCGCAGGGCGGAGCGGCCCGGTCCGGCGCCGCGGTCGCCGGCCGCCGGCCGGGCCGGTCGCGCACGCCATGCGCGGTGTCCCAACCGGCTGCGAGAATCCGGCATGCGCTACGCGGTGGGGATCCCGAACGTCGGTGACTACGGCGACCCGACAGTGCTGGTCGGGCTGGCGCGTGATGCCGAGGCGGCGGGCTGGGACGCGGTGCTGCTCTGGGACCACGTCGCCTACCGCCGGCGGGGCTGGCCGGTCGCCGACCCGACCGTCGTCCTCACCGCAATCGCCATGGCCACCAGCCGCGTCCGCATCGGCATGCTGGCGGCCGCGATCCCCAGGCGGCGGCCGTGGAAGCTCGCCCGCGAGACCGCCACGCTCGACGTCCTGTCGGGCGGCAGGCTCATCCTGGGAGCGGGCCTCGGCTCGCAGCCCGACGAGGAGTATGCCGCCTTCGGCGAGGACGGGGACCCGCACGCGCGCGCCGGCCGGCTCGACGAGGGGCTGGAGGTGCTCACCGGCCTCTGGAGCGGCGAGCCGTTCGGCCATCAGGGCCGTGGCTACACCGTTGCCGAGACCGTGTTCCTGCCCAGGCCGGCGCAGGTCCCGCGCATCCCCGTGTGGATTGCCGGGCGCTGGCCCAACCGGCCGCCGTTCCGCCGGGCCGCCCGATGGGACGGGGTCGTCCCCACCCACGCCGACGTCGACCACGCCGGCACCATGACTCCGGCACAGCTCGACCAGATCGTCCGCTACACCCTGGCGCACCGCCCGCCCGGCCTCGGCCCTTTCGAGGTCGTGGCCGAGGGGCACACCGGCGGCCGCGACCGGGCCGCCGACCACCAGCGCGTCGCCGCGCTGGAGGCCGCCGGCCTGACCTGGTGGGTCGAGAAGCTCGGCTGGTTCCACGGCACCGTGGCCACCGCCCGGGAGCGCGTGCGCGCCGGCCCGCCCCATCCCTGACCGCCACGTCATGACGCGTTCCACACGGAGTGGATTGGTCAGCCCAATTTGCGACTGAATTCGTCGAGAGCGGCCGCCAGCGTCCGGTCGGTCAATTCCGCGGTCTCCTGCTACCGTTCCTCGACCGTGTCGGTGTGAACGAGGGTGACGCTGTCGTTGCTCGAGAGCGTCAGGAGCCGCTCGGGGATCGGAGACGGCTCGGCGTCCACCTCATCGGCCTCGCTCTTTGGCAGGAGCCGCTCGCTGAACACCGTGACGGCGAGCACGCCGGTCACGCCGGTCACGCCGGTCACGCCGTGCCCGACCTTCTGGAGGGCAACCACGTAGCGCATCGTTTGACCGAGCACCGTGAGGTGCAGGCGGGTCCACCATGCTCCGTCGGTGAGGTTGGACAGGCGGAGCCAGCTCGCTCCGGAGCGCGACGATCTCCAGCCCGGCGAAGAGCCGGACCAGCGGTGCCAGCTCTCCGGCGTTGCCCAGGTCGAGGGCGAGCAGGTACTCGTCGCGGCGCCGCCGGTCCACGACCAGGGCGTCGAGGCTGACGCCACCCTCCCGTTCGGCGACATCGAGGGTCAGGCCCTCGGCGACGAGCGCTCAGGCAATCAGCCGAGTGCCCCCATTGAGAAAGGGGTCCCGGACTCCATCACAGAGTCCGAGACCCCACGGGCGGAGCGTTCAATCCGGGCTCATGACACCCTCGACACTCCTGTACCCATCCCCAGCATGGCTGATGTTGCCCGCCATCGCGGGGGCCAAACCCCCCGGGTCACAGGCAGCGGCCCCCTGATGGGCCACGACGCTGTCGAGCACCGAATAGAAGCCCTTCGACGGGTCCTCGGCCCAGGTGGTCATCGCGGCCAGCCCCACGCCGACCAACGCCCCGGCGAAGGTGCGCACGGCCAGGTCGTCCGGGTTGCGGCCGGTCCGCTCGGCCACGAGCACCGCGGACGTTACGGGTGTACTGGTCCATCAGGCGCGACTGCAGCTCAGGAACCTGGAGGATCAAAGTGATAGTAGCTCTCAAATCATCGATTAGGGCACACCGCACGATAAGGTTGCGGTTTATGGGGGCTGGGACATCGGCTTGGGAGGGTTGCTGGCGGGCCTGCTGGTTGAGGTAGCCGAACTGCGCGTCCCGGTCGGGGTGCTGGGCGCCCTCCAGGGTCACCGCGGGTGACGGTGGGGGCCGAGAGCCGTCGGACCTCAACGATTGGCCGCCCGGTAGCGCCGGGTCGACAGGGGCACGAAGATCAGCAGGATGAGCAGCGACCACCCGATCGTCATGGCGACGGGATGCCGCAACGGGAAGCTGGCGTGTGCGGTGACGACGGTCGGGTTGCCGAACAGGCCCCGGCAGGCCGCGACCAGGCCGCTGATGGGGTTCCAGTCGGCGATCAGGCGCAGCCAGGACGGCATTCCCGCGGTCGGGACGAAGCTGTTGGAGATCATCGTCACCGGGAAGACCAGCGGCACCAGCGAGTCGGCGGTCTGGGGCGTGACGGACATGCCCGCGTAGACTCCGATCCAGCTCACCGCGTACCGCAGCAACAGGATCAGGCCGAAGGCTACCAGCGTGGAGGCGACGCCGTTGTGGGCCCTCCACCCCACCATCAGGCCGATGCCAGCCATGATCGCGATCCCGATCATGCTGGCCAGCAGGTCGGCGGCGGTCCGGCCGAACGGCACCGCAGAGCGCGCCATCGGCATCGAGCGGAAGCGGTCCATGACGCCCTCGGCGACGTCCTTGGAGACCAACAGCGCGCTCACCATCACGCCGGCGATGGCGGTCATCGCAAACAGCCCGGGTAACAGGTATTCGCGGTAGTTGCCACCACCGGGAACCTTGATCGCGCTGCCGAACACGTAGCCGAACAGCAGCACCATCAACCCGGGGAAGACCACCGCCCCGATCAGTTGGCCCGGCTCGCGGCGGACGTGGCCGAACTCCCGGCGGGTGATGGTCCACCCGTCGCGGAGCATCCACCGCAGCCGGCCGGTGAGGGTCTGTGGGGGTGTCGGGAGCTCGATCGCGGTCATCATGCTGCCTCCTCCTGGCTGCTCGCTGTCGTCGCGGTTGTGGTGGCGCCGGTGAGGCGCAGGAACACGTCGTCCAGGGTTGGCCGACGCAGGGCGATGTCCTCGGTGAGGACTCCGGCCTGGTCCAGCTCGCGGACCGCCGCGACCAGCGCGGCCGAGCCGCTGCTGACCGGCGCGCTGATGCGCCGCGCCGTCGGTGCGACCTGGGGCTGGCGCCCAGTCGCTCGCTGTACCGCGGCGGCCGCGGCGGCCAGCGCCTGCGGGTCACGCACGACGACCTCCAGCCGGTCGCCGCCAATCTGGCTCTTGAGCTGCGCCGGGGTGCCGTCGGCGATCATCCGGCCGGTGTCGATGACGGCGATCTGGTCGGCGAGGTTATCCGCCTCGTCGAGGTACTGGGTGGTGAGCAGCACGGTCGTCCCGTCGGCCACCAGCAGGCGGATGCTGTCCCAGACCTCGTTGCGGCTGCGCGGGTCCAGCCCGGTGGTCGGCTCGTCGAGGAACAGCACGGTTGGCGCGATGATCAGGCTCGCGGCTAGGTCAAGCCGGCGCCGCATGCCGCCGGAGTAGGTCTTGACCACGCGCTCGGCGGCGTCGCCCAGGCCGAAGCGCTCCAGCAGCTCATCGGCGCGCCGCCGGGCGGCAGGCTCGGGAAGATGGTAGAGCCGGCCGAACATCCGCAGGTTGTCGCGGCCGGCGAGCCGCTCGTCGACCGCAGCGTGCTGGCCTGCCAGACCGATGCGGTAGCGGACCCGGTCGGCGTCACGGACCACGTCGTACCCGGCGACGCGGGCGTAACCCGCGTCCGGGAGCAGCAGCGTGGCGAGGATGCGCACCACGGTGGTCTTGCCGGCGCCGTTGGGCCCGAGCAGGCCGCAGACCGTCCCCGTTGGCACGGTCAGGTCGATGCCACGCAGCGCCTCGGTGGACCCGAAGCGCTTGCGCAGTCCCCGCGCGACGATCGGTGCGCCGGCGCCACCAAGCATCTCGTCCATTCGATCCCCTTCCTCGTCGAGTACATCGTACGCAATCAGGGTACAGTGTACTCAGCGAGTACGCTGTCCGCAAGTCCGAGACGAGACAAAGGAGGATGCGATGCCATCGCGGGACGCCACGGCCGAGCCGAGCCCCGTGATCTGGGCACGGCTGGACCAGTCCGCCCGAAGACCGAAGCCGTCGCTGACGCACCACCAGATCGTGCGGGCGGCGATGGAGATCGCCGACGCCGAGGGCCTCCAGGCGCTGTCCATGCGCAAGGTCGCCTCCAAGCTCGGTGCGGGAACAATGTCGCTGTACCGATACGTCGCCAACAAAGACGACCTCCTCGACCTCATGGTCGACGCCATCCTCGGCGAAGAGCTGCCCGACAAGCCGTCAGGCGACTGGCGCTCCGAGCTTGCGGAAATGGCCCGACGCACCCGCCGGGGCGCCCGCCGCCATCCCTGGGCGATCAGGTTCATGCTCGCGCGCCCGAACCTCGGCCCGCAGGCCCTGCGCACGATCGAGTACTCCATGGCGTCGGTGGACGGGCTCGGCCTCGACATCGACCAGATGCTCGACATGATCTCCACGGTCGGGGCGTTCGCGGTCGGGTTCGTCCAGGCCGAACTCGCCGAGGAAGAGGCGCAGCGCCGGACCGGGCTGACCGAGGAGCAGTGGCGCGCCCGTATGGCGCCCTACATCCAGCAGCTCATCGCCAGCGGGCGCCACCCGTATTTCGAACGGATCGTCATCGAGGCCGAGGACTTCCCCGACATGAACACGACCTTTGAGCGCAGGCTCTCGTACGTCCTCGACGGGCTCGCCGCCAACCTCGAGCGCCGGACCCGCCGGTAGCGGCCCTCGACGTGACGGCCTGGCGGGAAGGGATGGGCCCTCCTGCGCGGCAAAGTCGGCCCCTAAGGTTGGCCCTCGCCCCAACCCGCTGTCCCAGCCCCGGTGAACCGCAACCTTATCGTGCGGTGTGCCCTTGGCGCGCAGATGCTGGCTCGACACGCATTCATTCTCGCTGATGCAAGCTAGATGGTAGAATCGCTCGCAAATGGCGAGCTATCGAATCGGCCAGGTCGCTGAATTGCTGGGCGTGAGCGTCGACACGGTGCGGCGGTGGGCCGACGCCGGCCGCCTCGGGTCGCGCCGTACCGAGGGCGGTCAGCGCATGGTCGACGGCGCCGTGCTGGCCGAGTTCGTCGCGGGGCTGCGCCAGTCGCCGGATCTGGAGCAGGCGATCGCGCAGTCGGCTCGCAACCGCTTCACCGGGATCGTGACCCGGGTCGTGAAGGACGAGATCGTCGCGCAGGTGGAGGTCCAGTCGGGGCCGCACCGGCTGGTGTCGCTCATGACCCGCGAGGCCGCCGACGACCTCGGCCTCGCGCCGGGGATGCTCGCGGTCGCCGCGGTCAAGGCGACCAACGTGGTGGTCGAGCTTCCACCAAGGACTTGAGGAGGGCCTCATGCCGCGCTTCAGGACCCGATTGGCCGCCGTCGGCGCGCTGCTGGCCCTGGGCGCCGCCGCGTGTGGCGGCAACGACAACTCGGGCGAAGGCGGCGCAGCCTCGCGCTCGGAGATCAAGGTCTTCGCGGCGGCGTCGCTGACGGAGGCGCTGAACAAGCTCGGGCCGGAGTTCACCGCCGCCAACCCGGGCACCAGGGTCACCTACAACTTCGCGGGCAGCCAGACGCTGGCCACCCAGATCCAGCAGGGAGCGCCCGCCGACGTGTTCGCCTCCGCCGATACCACCAACATGGACAAGCTCAAGGACCTCGTCGGCGCGCCCAAGGTGTTCGCGAGCAACGTGCTCCAGATCGTGGTCGAGCCGGGCAATCCCAAGGGGGTCAGGGGCCTGGCGGACCTGGGCCGGGGCGACCTCAAGGTCGTGCTGGCCGCCCCGGAGGTGCCCGCGGGCAGGTACGCGCGGCAGGCTCTGGACGCACAGAAGCTCGCGGTCGAGCCGGTCTCGCTGGAGGACAACGTCAAGGCAGTGGTGAACAAGGTCGAGTTGGGCGAGGCGGACGCGGGCATCGTGTACGTCACCGACGTGCGGGCCGCCAAGGGCAGGGTCGAGGGCGTCGAGATCCCGATCTCACAGAACGTGCCGGCGACCTACCCGATCGCGACCGTGAGGACGAGCGGCCACCAGCAACAGGCGCAGGCGTTCGTGGGCTTCCTGCTGTCCGCCGAGGGGCAGCGGGCGTTGAAGAGCTTCGGGTTCCTGCCGCCGCCGAGGTCGTGAGCCGGCGCCCGCTCCGGCCGGCGGGTGAGGCCGCGCCGGCGGGTGGCGCCGAGGCACGCGGGCGGGGAAGGTCCCGGGCCGGTGGGTCCCGGGGATGGGCGCCGGCCGCGTTCGTGGTGCCAGCGGCACTGGGGGTCGCCTTCCTGGTCGTGCCGCTGGTCGGCCTGCTGGGGCGCACCTCCTGGCGGAGCCTGCCGCACGACCTCGCCAGCCCGGCGGCGCTGACGGCGCTCCGCCTGTCGCTGGTCTGCTCGCTGGGGGCCGTGGCGCTGTCGCTGCTGCTGGGGTTGCCGCTGGCCTTCCTGCTGGCCAGGGTCGCCTTCCCAGGCCGCGACCTGGTGCGCGCGATCACCACCCTGCCGATGGTGCTACCGCCGGTGGTGGGCGGGGTCGCGCTGCTGCTGGCCTTCGGGCGGCGCGGCCTGGTGGGGGAGTGGCTGGACCGGACGTTCGGGATCACGCTGCCGTTCACGACCGCCGGCGCCGTGCTGGCCGAGGCGTTCGTCGCCTTGCCGTTCCTGGTGGTGACGGTCGAGGCCGGGCTGCGCTCGATGGACCGCCGCTACGAAGACGCCGCCGCCACCCTGGGCGCCGGGCGCTGGCTGGTGTTCTGGCGGGTGACGCTGCCGCTGATCGCGCCCTCGCTGGGCGCGGGCGCCGCCCTGTGCTGGGCACGCGCGCTGGGGGAGTTCGGCGCGACCATCACCTTCGCCGGCAACCTGCCCGGTTCCACCCAGACCATGCCGCTGGCGGTCTACCTGGCGCTGGAGACCGACACCGACGCCGCGATCGCGCTCAGCCTGGTGATGCTGGCCGTCTCGCTGGGGGTCCTGGTGGCGCTGCGCGACCGATGGTTCCCCTCGGCATGAGCCTGGAGGCCACCGTGCGGCTGTCGCTCGGCTCGCTGGAGCTGGACGCGAAGCTGGCGGCCGCAACCGACGAGTTGCTGGTGCTGCTCGGCCCCAACGGCGCCGGCAAGTCGACGCTGCTGCGCGCGCTGGCCGGCCTGGTCCCGCTTCAGAGCGGGCGGGTGGTGCTCGACGGGCAGGTCCTGGACGACCCCGCCGCCGGGGTGCTGGTGCCGGCGGAACGGCGGCCCGTCGGGATGGTGTTCCAGGACTACCTCCTGTTCCCGCACCTGTCGGTGCTCGACAACGTCGCCTTTGGGCTGCGGGCCCGGAAGCTCCCGCGAGCCAGGGCGCGCGAGCGGGCGGCGGAGTGGCTCGCCCGCATGGGCCTGGAGGGCTACGCGGGCGCCCGGCCGCGCGCGCTGTCCGGAGGGCAGGCGCAGCGGGTGGCGCTGGCCCGCGCGCTCGTGCCCAGCCCGCGCCTGCTGCTGCTGGACGAGCCGCTGGCCGCGCTCGATGCGCACGCGCGCGTGGAGCTGCGCAGGGACCTGCGCCGCCACCTCGCCGCCTACCAGGGGACCCGCGTGCTGGTGACTCACGACCCGGTCGAGGCGATGACCATGGCCGACCGGCTGGTGGTGCTGGAGGACGGCCGGGTCAGCCAGGCCGGCACGCCGGCCGAGGTCAGCGCCCGGCCGCGCTCGCGCTACGTCGCCGAGCTGGTCGGTGTGAACCTGCTGCGCGGCCGCGCGGCCGGGGCGAGGGTCGCGCTGCCCAACGGCGGCGAGCTGGTCACCGCCGAGGCCCACAGCGGCGAGGTCTTCTGCGTGGTCCACCCGCGCGCGGTCGCGCTGCACCGCGGCCGGCCGGACGGCACGCCTCGCAACGTCTGGCCCTGTGCGGCCGAGTCCATGGACCTGGTGGGCGACCGCGTGCGCGTGCGCCTGGAAGGGCGGGTGCGGCTGGTCGCCGAGGTCACCCGGGCGGCGGCCTCAGAGCTTCGCCTCGCCGACGGCGGGCAGGTCTTCGCCGCGGTCAAGGCCACCGAGGTGACCGTTTACCCGGCTTGACCGCGGCGCATCCGACACCCGGCGCTACCCTGTTCGAAGACCTAGTTGGAGAGGAGAGGCATGCAGCAACGTCTGCTCGGGACCCAGAAGCTGGCCGTTTCCGCCCTGGGCCTCGGTTGCATGGGCATGAGCCAGTCCTACGGCCCGGCCGAGGAGCAGGAGTCGATCGCCACCATCCACCGCGCTCTCGATCTGGGCGTGAACTTCCTCGACACCGCCGACATCTACGGGCCGTTCACCAACGAGCGCCTGGTCGGTCGCGCCATCGCCGACCGCCGCGACCAGGTGGTGCTGGCGACCAAGTTCGGCAACGAGCGGAGGCCCGACGGGACCTTCGTCGGGGTCAACGGTCGGCCGGAGTACGTCCGCCAGGCCTGTGACGCCTCGCTCCAGCGCCTCGGGGTCGACCACATCGACCTGTACTACCAGCATCGGGTGGACCGCACGGTGCCGGTCGAGGACACCTGGGGCGCCATGCGCGAGCTGGTCGAGGCCGGCAAGGTGCGCCATCTCGGGATCTCGGAGGCGTCGCCGGCGACCATCCGCCGGGCCAACGCCGTCCACCCGATCACCGCCCTGCAGACCGAGTACTCGCTGTTCAGCCGGGAGCCGGAGGACGAGCTGCTCGCCACGGTGCGCGAGCTCGGGATCGGGTTCGTGGCCTACAGCCCGCTCGGGAGGGGCTTCCTGAGCGGCCGGATCACCAGCCCGGACGACTTCGCCCCCGACGACTTCCGACGCAACGCCCCGCGGTTCCAGGGCGAGAACTTCGCGCGCAACCTCACGGTGGTCGAGCGGATCAGGGAGCTCGCCGCCGCCAAGGGCGTGACGTCGGGCCAGCTGGCGATCGCCTGGGTGCTCGCCCAGGGCGACGACGTCGTGCCCATCCCGGGCACCAAGCGCCGCCGCTACCTGGAGGAGAACCTCGGCGCGCTCGACGTCGAGCTCACCCCCGACGAGCTGGCCAGCATCGAGGCGGTGGCCCCGCGCGGGGTGACCGCCGGCGACCGCTACGCACCCGCCATGATGTCCACCGTGAACGGCTGATCCAACGCCGGCGGCACGGGGCCCGGGGCGCGCCCCGGGCCCCGTATCCGAGCCCCGCGTCGGGTTCGCCTCAGGCGCGCCCGGCGGCCTGGCGGCCGCGGCGGGAGAGGGCGTCGACGGTGGCGGCCAGCAGCAGGACGCCGCCGGTGACCATGAACTTGGTCGAGGACTGCACCCCGAGCAGGTCCATGCCGTTGGCGATCGAGCCGATGACCACGGCGCCGAGCAGGGCCGACCATGCGGACCCGCGCCCGCCGAACAGGCTGGTGCCGCCGATCACCGCCGCCGCGATCGCGTTCAGCAGCGTGTCGCTGCCGCCGGAGGACTGGTTGACGGCGAACAGCCGCGCGGCGGCGAGGATCCCGCCGGCGGCGGCCAGCGTCGAGGCGAGCATGAACACCACCAGGCGGACGTTGTTCACGCCGATGCCGGCGCGGCGCGCCGCCTCGGCGTTGCCGCCGACCGCCAGCACGTGCCTCCCAAAGGTGGTCCGCCTGATCAGCACGTCGACGGCGACCACCAGCCCGACGAAGATGAGCAGCGCGAGCGGCAGCCCCCGGTCGGCGGACAGCACCGCCGCCACCGCCAGCACCGCCACCGCCAGCACGACCACCCGGGTCACCAGCCGGCTCAGCGGCGGGACCGGCAGTCCGGCCTCGCTCCGCTGGCGGTACTCCCAGAGCTTGCTGCCGGCGTAGACGGCGATCACGACCACCGCGAGCAGCCAGGCGTCCAGCGGGATGAAGAAGGTGTTCTCCAGCCCCGTGATGGTCTTGTCGCTGAGGTTGACCGTACCGGTGCTGCCCAGCACGAACAGCAGCGCTCCCAGCCAGGCGAGTAGCCCGGCCAGGGTGACGACGAACGCGGGGATCCGGAAGCGGGTCACCCAGAAACCCTGGAACGCGCCGACGGCTGTGCCGGTCGCCAGCCCCGCGAGGATGGCCAGCCAGCCGGGGACGCCGTGCTGGACGTTGAGGACCGCCATGATCGCGGCGCACAGCCCCGAGAGCGTACCGACCGACAGGTCGATCTCGCCGAGCAGCAGAACCAGCACGACCCCGACCGCGATGGTTCCCGTGGGCGCGATCTGCAGGACGAGGTTGGTGAGGTTGCCGGCGCTGAGGAAACGGTCGTTGGCTATCCAGAAGACGAGCCAGATGATGGCGATGCCGAGGACCACGGGCAGGCCGCCCAGCTCGCCCTGCGCCAGTCGCCGGCGAAAGCCGGCGACCGCGCCGCCCAGGCCGGGCTCGTCACCCACCAGGCGCGGGTCAAGGTCGGAGATGGTCATCGCTCGCTCACCTCGGCTGCCTGCGGCTCTTCCTGGGCCCTGGCGCCGGTGATGGCCGCCACGACCTCGTCGGAGTTGGTCTGTCTGGCGTCCAGCACGCCGACCTGGCGGCCCAGCCGTAGCACCACGATGACGTCGGCGACCTCAAAGACGTCGACCAGGTTGTGGCTGATCACCACGACCGCCAGGCCCTGGTCGCGGAGCCTGTGGATCAGGTCGAGCACCTGGGCGGTCTGGGCGACCCCCAGGGCCGCGGTCGGCTCGTCCAGCACCACCAGCTTGGGCTCCCCGAGCATCGATCGGGCGATCGCGACGGACTGGCGCTGGCCACCCGACAGCGAGGCGACCTGGGTGCGGACGCTGGGGATGCGTACGGACAGGCGCTTCAGGATCCCGCTGGCCTGCCGCTCCATGGCGGTCTCGTTGAGCAGTCGGCCGCCGCCGGTCCGCTCGTGACCAAGGTAGAGGTTGGCGACCACGTCGAGGTTGTCGCTCAGTGCCAGGTCCTGGTACACGGTCGCGATGCCCAGGGCGCTGGCCGCCTGCGGGCTGTTGACGTGGACGGGCCGGTCCTCGAAACGGTACTCGCCGGAGTCGGCCGTCTCGATGCCCGAGATGATCTTGACCAGGGTCGACTTGCCGGCCCCGTTGTCACCCACGAGCGCGGTGACCTGTCCGGATCGGGCCTCGAAGTCCACGTCCTCCAGGGCCTGCACGGCGCCGAATCGCTTGCTCACGCCGTGGAGATCGAGCAGGGGCACACTGTCGGGCACGCTGCCTCCTCGCAACCAGGCCTGACGGGCGGAGGGGGCGGAACGCCGCCGGCCCGCCGCCCGTCAGGGCGCCGTCTAGGTCAGGCCCGCCTGGGTGCACGCGGACGCTGCTGCGCCGGTGCAGATCTGGTCGGCCTTGAGGAACCCGTCGGTGATCATCTGCCCGATCGTCTGCTTGGCTGTCTGCTTGGTCACGGCCACAGGCGTCAGGATGATCGAGGGCACGTCCTTCTGTCCATTGTTGGTCTTGGTCGTCGCCATGGAGCTGGCCGCGCTGGTGTTGCCGTTGACCAGGTTCACCGCCCACTCGGCAGCCTTCTCGGCCTCCGGCTTGATGGCCTTGTACACCGTCATGTACTGCTCACCGGTCAGCACCCGCTGGACCGCTGCAAGCTCGGCGTCCTGGCCGGTGACCGGCGGGAGCGGCGAGATGCCCTGGCCCTTGAGCGCGGCGATGGCGCCGCCGCCGGTGCCGTCGTTGGCCGCATACACCCCGACGAAGCCAGTCTTGCCCAGCGCGGTGATCGCCTGCTCCATCTCGGTCTGGGCCTTGTCAGGGCTCCAGTCGGGGGTGTCGTACTCCTTGGCGATCTTGAAGCCGCTGCCGTCCAGGACGCTGTGCGCGCCCTGCTTGAACAGCTTGGCGTTGTTGTCCGTGGGTGCCCCGTTGATCATCACCACCGAGCCGGACTTGCCCTCGGCCTTGAGCTTGCTGACCAGCGACGTGGCCTGCAACTTGCCGACCTGCACGTTGTCGAACGAGATGTAGTAGTCGACGTCGGCGTTGAGGATCAGCCGGTCGTAGCTGATCACCGGGACGCTCTTGGCCTTGGCCTTGGACACGATCGAGGCGGCCGACGCCGAGTCGACCGGGTCCAGCACCAGCACCTTGGCGCCGTTGGTCAGCGCCGCGTCCGCCTGGTTCTGCTGCTGGTCGCCCTTCTGGTCGGCGTTGGAGTAGATGACCTTGCAGTCCGGGCACAACGCCCTGACCTTGGCCACGAACAGCGGCTTGTCCTGGGCCTCGTAGCGGGTCGTCTTGGTCTCCGGCAGCAGCAGGGCGATCGTCTTGCCACCACTGCTGCCGCCCGATGACGAATTGCTCTCCTTCGTGGTCGAACACGCGGCCACCACCAGGGCGATCGCGGCGACGCCCGCCATCAGTCCGCCGAACGACGCGACGCGTTTGCGAAGCAACCTTCCCACCTCCTGTTCATGGATGGGTCGCTTGACCGGGGCGCCCACCTTGGGTACCCCCAGACCCTCCCGATTCACCGCTTGTCACTTCACCTCCCCGGCATGGTCTCCAACGTCTCGGAACCGCCTGTGACGAGGTTGATCCGCGAGGAGATGAAGCGGTCCGAGTCTCCCAGAACCAGGGCGAGCGCGCCGAGCAATTCAGCCCGTTCACCGAGAACTCCTGGCACGATCCGCGCGGTCTCTGCGGCCGAGCGGATGGCGCTGCGCCAGACCACCTCGCGCACCGGGTTCAGCAACAGGTCGCCGGCCAGGCTCAGCTCGCCCCCGACGACGATCAGCTCCGGGTTGATCAGGTTGCAGAGATTGGCCACGGCGATGCCGATGGAGCGGCCGGCGTCGGCCACCACCCGCTGGCAGCCCGGGTCCCCTTCCACGGCCAGCCGCACCACTTGACGGAGGGTCAGCCCGTTGTCGAAGCGCGGGCGCAGCAGCTCGAGGATGGCGGGACCGCCGGCCACCATCTCCAGGCAGCCACGGTTGCCGCAGGCGCACACCGGCCCACCGCTGACGATGGTGGTGTGGCCGATCTCGCCGGCCGTGCCCGACGCGCCGGCGTACGGGCGGCCACCCAGCACCAGGCCGGCGCCGATCCCGGTGGCTGCCTTGATGTAGGCGAGCAGCCCGCTTCCCTGGCCGGCGCCCCACATCCACTCGGCGAGGCCGCCGAGGTTGGCGTCGTTGTCGACCGCGACGTCCAGGTCGAGCCGCCCGCGCAGCTCCTCGGCGGCGCAGATGCCGACCCACCCTGGCAGGAGCGCCGAGGCGCCGACCATCCCGGTCCTGCGGTCGATCGGTCCCGGCAGGCCCATGCCGACGCCGATGACCCGGTCACGGCACACGTCGGCTTCGTCGAGGACCTGCTCGACGAGCCGGGCGGCGCTGTCGAGACCCCGGTCGGCGTCGCGGTCCACATCCAGCTCGTCGGTGGCCTCTGCCAGGACGTGATGCCCGAGGTCAGAGACGGCCACGCGGAGGTGCCGGTGGCCGAAGTCCACGCCGACCGCCGCGCCGGCCGAGCGGTCGAGCGCGATCAGCACGGGCGGACGGCCGCCCTGCTCGCTGGGGGCCGAGCGGTCGCCGTCCACCTCGGTGACCAGGCCGACCGAATGCAGGTCCGCGACCAGGCTGGAGATGGTGGAGCGCGAAAGGCCGGTCCGGCGAGCGATCTCAGCCCGGCTGACCGGCCCCGCCGCCCGCAGGACGCCGATCACGCGGCCGCGGTTCTGCGCGCGCAACGACTCCAGCGAGCCGACACCCGGTCTCGACATCCCGCTCCCGTCGTCGGGGTGGCTGAACCCGTTCACCAACTGTGGCGATCCCGGACCGGGTTTGTCATCTTTCCGGCGGAACCGCCGAACCTTTCCGCCTCGCCACCCCGGCAGAATCGAGCCTCGCCAGGCAAGACTCTGGTCGCGCCGGGCAGGTATGTCAACGACCTGGCAGATCTATGGCCCTCGACGCAGCCGCCATGTCTTCAGTCCGTCGAAACGTCCGCGTCCTCGGCGTCGCGAGCCTCGGAGGGCCAGCGCGCCTGGCGCAGCTCGCGCCTGGTGAGCGCCGAGGTGGGCCCCGCCCGTGCCGGCGGCATGCCAGCGCCATGCCAGCGCTCCGGCCGCCGTGTCAGCGGCATGTGACCGCGCGAGCAGCGGCCTCGTCCACCATGCCTGCGTACCCGAGTGCGACAGGAGTTGCGATGAGCTACGCCATCCAGGCCGAAGGCCTGGTCAAGCGCTTCGGCGAGACGAGGGCCCTCGCCGGAGTCGACCTGGCGGCACGCACCGGCACGGTGCTCGCCGTCCTCGGCCCCAACGGAGCCGGCAAGACCACCGCGGTGCGGATCCTCGCCACCCTGCTGCGGCCGGACGAGGGCCACGCCACGGTCGCCGGGTACGACGTGGTCGCCCAGGCCCACCAGGTGCGCCAGACGATCGCGCTGACCGGCCAGTACGCCGCGGTCGACGAGAGCCTGACCGGGGTGGAGAACCTGGTGCTGATCGGGCGCCTGCTCGGCCAGTCGAGGCGGGCGGCGCGCCGGCGGGCGGTCGAGCTGCTGGACGAGTTCGCGCTCACCGAGGCCGCGAGCCGGCCCGCCAAGACCTACTCGGGCGGCATGCGGCGCCGGCTCGACCTGGCCGCGAGCCTGGTCGGTCGCCCCAGGGTCGTCTACCTGGACGAGCCGACCACCGGCCTGGACCCAAGGGGTCGCGGCGACCTGTGGCGGGTGGTGCGGAGCCTGGTCGACGACGGCGTCACGGTCCTGCTCACCACCCAGTACATGGAGGAGGCCGACCAGCTCGCCGACGAGATCATCGTGATCGACCGTGGCCAGGTAGCGGCCACCGGCACGCCGGACCAGCTCAAGGCCAAGGTCGGCGGCCAGATCCTGGTGGTCAGCCCGGTCAGCGAGATCCACCTGGGCACGGTCGCCGGCGTGGTCGCCGAGCTGTCCGGCGACGACCCCGACGTCGCGCACGGCGCCGTGTCGGTCGCTGTCAACGACGCCGGCCTGCCGCCGGCCATCCTGCAGCGCCTCACCGCCGCGGGCGTGCAGGTGGCGGAGCTGAGCCTGCGCAAGCCGAGCCTCGACGAGGTCTTCTTCACCCTCACCGGCCACCGCACCAGCGCCGAGGACGCCGGCGACGACCACGAGCCCGATCGGAGCGCGGCATGACGACACTCGCCCATCCCACCAGCGCCGGCCTGCCGACCCCGATCAGCAGCGTCAGCCCGCTGAACGCGGTCAGGCACGCCCTCACCCTGGCCTGGCGGAGCCTGGTCCAGATCAAGCACAACCCCATGGAGCTGCTCGACCTGAGCATCCAGCCGCTGATGTTCGTGCTGCTGTTCGCCTACGTGTTCGGCGGCGCCCTCTCGGGCTCGCCCAAGGCATTCCTCCAGTTCGGGCTCGCGGGGATCATCACCCAGAACGCGCTGTTCCTGACCATGAACACCGCGGTGGCGCTGAACACCGACATCACCAAGGGCGTGTTCGACCGCTTCCGGAGCCTGCCGATCTCGCGCGCTGCGCCGCTGGCCGGGCGGATCGCGGCCGACGTGGTCCGCCAGGTGTGGTCGGTGGCCATCCTGCTCGGCGTCGGGATGCTGCTCGGCTTCCGGGTCGAGACCGGCCTGGCCGGCATGCTCGGCGCCGTCGGCCTGCTGGTGCTGTTCACCCTCTGCTTCGCATGGCTGCCGGTGCTGATCGGCATGCTGGTGAACGAGCCCGAGAAGGTCCAGATCTTCGGCTTCACGGTGATCTTCCCGCTGACCTTCGCCAGCAGCGCGTTCGTCGCGACGGCGACGATGCCCGGCTGGATGCAGGCCTGGGTGAAGGTCAACCCGGTGACGCTGCTGACCGACGCCCTCCGGGGTCTGATGGTGAGCGGCGACGTGGCCCGTCCGGTGTTCGGGGCGATGGCGTGGGCCGTCGCTATCGCGGTGGTGTTCGCCCCGCTGGCTCTGCGGGCGTTCCGGAGTCGGACGTGACCTCAGCGGCCAGCGCCGCCTCCACGTCGTCGCGCGGCCGGGCGGCCCCGTGCTCGTAGGCAAGGGCGAAGCCCTGGTCGCCGAGCGCGGCCCGCGCGGCCGCGCGGACCCGCGCCACGTCGGGGTCCGCCTCGTCGGGCAGGCCACGCAGCGCCGTGGCCTCGCCGAGCAGGGTGGCGGCACGTTTGGCGTCTCCATCGGCCAGGGCGATCGGCGCCAGCAGCTCCACCGCCCGGGCGATCACCGGCCGGTCCTTGCTCTTGATCGCGACCAGCAGGGCACGCTCGTACCAGTCGCGGGCGTCTCGCGAATCACCGATGGCCAGCTCCAGGTGGCCCCGCGAGGTGAGCATCGACGAATGGATCTGGCCGAACGGGTGGTTTGCCGACTGGGAGTCCCGGACGCCCCTGTCGAGCAGCCGGCGGGCGGCGTCCAGGTTCCCTTCCCAGCGGTCGATCTGGCCACGGAGCCACCAGGTGTAGAGCCGTTCCTCCCTGACGGCGAGGGCCTCGGCGATCCGCTCGGCGGATTCCAGGTCGCGGCGCGCCCCTTCGAGGTCCCCGGCCTGCGCTCGGGTCTGCGCGAGGCGCATCATGACGTGGCCGACGTCCTCCCTGTCACCGAGTCCGGCCATGATCTCCCTGGCCTCCTGGAGCGCGGCGATGACCCTGTCGTGGTCGGCGCTGTAGGCGCTCAGCTCCACGCGCGCGAACAACGTCTGGCCGATCCCCCAGCGCTCGCCCAGCTCCCGGAACCGCTCGAGCCCGACCTCGAACTCGGCCGCCGCCTGCGTCGCCTCGCCCAGGTTGATCAGCAACTGGCCGGCGATGACCGGCTCCACCGCCCGCACCCACGGGTCCGGGTGCTCGCGCAACCGGCGGATCCGCCACATCGCGGCGTCGTCGTCGTTGCGCAGGATCGCCGCGATGATGGGCAGCAGCGCGGCTCCCGGGTGCAGCAGGCGTGGATCATCCGGAGGTACCTCCGCCAGCGTTGCGACTGCCCGGTCGATGTACTCGAGCGAGCGGGCGATGTCCTGGCCCGCGCTGAGCACGACGAGCGCGGCGGCGGCCTGTCCCTGGGCGCTCGTCGCCGGTGACACCGGCCCAGTCAGCGCCAGCGCCTGCCTCGCCCACTCCTCGCCTTCGGCGCGCGCGCTCTGCAGGAACCAGTACCAGCCGAGCGCGCCGATGAGCCGCATCGCCAACTCGGCGTCCTCGACGTCGATGGCCCAGCGCACGGCGCCGTGCAGGTTCTCGCGCTCGGTGCTCAGCCGGTGGATCCATTCGAGCTGGTCGGCGCGGCGCAGGTGCGGCTCGGCCCGCTCCGCCAGGTCCAGGTAGTAGCCGGCGTGGGCGCGACGCAGCGCCGCTTCCTCGCCGGCCTCGCGGCGCCGATCCTCGCCGTAGGCGCGCATCGTCTCCAGCATCCAGTAGCGGACCTCGCCGCCGTCGTCGCTGGCAACCACCAGCGACTTCTCCACCAGAGCGGCGAGCAGGTACAGCACCTCGTCGCCATCGAGGCCGCCGAGGTCGGGACCGGCGCAGACCCGCTCGGCCGCCTCCAGGGTCGCGCCGCCGGGAAAGACCGCCAGCCGGCGCGCGAGCACCCGCTCGGGCTCGCCGAGCAGGTCCCAGCTCCAATCGAAAACGGCGCGCAGGGTCTGGTGCCTGGGCATGGCCGCGCGGCTGCCGCCGGCGAGCAGGCGGAACCGGTCGTCGAGCCGGGCGGCGATCTGGTCGGGGGAGAGGGCGCGGAGCCGGGCGGCGGCGAGCTCGATCGCCAGCGGGATGCCGTCGAGCGCGCGGCAGATGCGGAGCACCGGGCGGACGGTCGTCTCGTCGACCGTGAACCCGGGCCGCGCGGCGGCGCCGCGGTCGGCGAACAGCCGCACCGCCGGGAACCGCAGCGCCTCGGCGGGCGCTGCGTCCTGGATGGGCATGGCCAGCGGACCGACCGGGTGCAGCATCTCCCCGGTGATCCCGAGGGGCTCGCGGCTGGTGGCCAGCACCCGCAGCTTCGGGCAGCGGGCCAGGAGCTGGTCGATCAGGGCGGCGGCCGGGTCGACCAGGTGCTCGCAGTTGTCCATCACCAGCAGCAGGTGCTTGTCGTCGATCGCCTGCACGATCCGCTCCTGCGGTGGCACCGCGCTGGGACCGCGCCCCTGCCGGGCCAGCAGCCCCAGCTCGCGGGCGCCGAACAGCGACAGCACCGCCTGCGGCAGGTCGACCGGGTCGACCACGGGGCCCAGCTCGGCGAGCCAGACCCCGTCGGGCATGCGGTCGAGCATGGTCGCGGCGGCCTCGGTCGCCAGCCTGGTCTTGCCGGAGCCGCCCGGGCCGGTCAGCGTGACCAGCCGCGAGCCGCCAAGGACCTCGGTGATCCGGGCGATGTCGTCGTCCCGGCCCACGAAGGTGGTGATCTGGGCCCGCAGATTGGTCCTTGGCGCCTCGGGCGCGGGGCCATCCAGGGCCTCGCTCGCCTCGCCGGCCAGCGGCTCGGACGGCGGGCCGGACGCGACCTCGGCCGGGGCGGCCAGCGGCTCGGGCGCCGGGGCGCGCGGCGCATCGGCCGCGGGCTCGCGCGGCGGCGGGCCGGTCTCGCCGCGGAGCACACCGAGGTGGATCGCCTGGAGCTGCTCGGAGGGGTCGATGCCCAGCTCCTCCGCCAGGCGCGAGCGCAGCCGCTCGTAGGCGACCAGGGCGTCGGCCTGGCGCCCGCCGCGGGCGAGGGCGAGCACGAGCAGGCCGGACAGCCGCTCGCGGAGCGGGTGGGCGGTCACCAGCTCGTCCAGCTCAGCCACCAGGCGGTGGCCCGCTCCGGTGAGCAGCTCCGCCTCGATCCGGTCCTCGGTCGCGGCGAGCCGCAGCTCGTCGAGCCGGGCGACCGCGGCGCCGGCGAAGCGGACCGTGGCCACGTCGGCGAGCGCCGGCCCCCGCCACAGCGCCAGCGCCTCGCACAGCAGCTCCCGTGCCCGGCGCGGGTCCCGCCGGAGGTCGTCCCTGCCGGCCAGAGCCAGGCGCTCGAACCGGACCGAGTCCACCGCCTCGGGTTCGATCGCCAGCCGGTAGCCGGCGGCGTGCGACTCGATCACGTCGGGAAGCAGGCGCCGCAGGCGCGAGACCAGTGACTGCAGGGCGCCGGTGGCCGCCAGCGGCGGCTCGGAGTCCCACACGGCGTCGATGAGCCGCCCCGCCAGCACCACCCGATCGGGCTCCATCGCCAGCCGGATCAGCAGCGCGCGCAGCCTCGGGCCGACCACCTGGACGGGCTCCCCGAAGCCGACCCGCACGTCGAGCGGGCCCAGGATGCCAATTCGCAGGTCCATGGCCACGCTCGCCATTCTGCCCTGTCCCGCCCTGATCGTGGGCGCTTACCCTGGCGCTGCGGACCGCGACCGATCCGCCTGGAGGCCCGATGGCGCGTGTGGACTACGACCGGATGGCGGCGGTGTACGACGCCGGCCGGGACCGGTCGCTCGACCAGCGGCGAGCGTGGCGCGAGGCGCTCGGCCGCCACCTGCCGCCGCCCTGCGGCTGCCCGGGCGCGGTCCTGGACCTGGGCGCCGGGACCGGCCAGTGGGCGAGAGCGCTCACGACCTGGTTCGGGGTGCCGGTGGTGGCGGTGGAGCCGTCCGCGGGGATGCGCGCCGCCGCCGAGTCCAAGCATCTCGACCGGGTCCACGTGGTCGGCGGCCGCGGCGAGGCGATCCCGCTGCGATCGGGCGCGGTGCCGGCGGCGTGGCTGTCGCTGATGCTCCACCACCTCGACGACCCCGCGGCCTGCGCCATGGAACTGCACCGCGTGCTGTGCGACCACGGCCAGGTGCTGCTCCGCGGGGTCTTCCCCGACGCCGGCGGTCTCGTCGGCCTGAGCTTCCTGCTCGAGTTCTTCCCCGGCGCGGAGCGGGTGCTGGCGACCTTCCCGAGGCTCACGGACACGGTGGCGCTGTTCGAGCGCGCCGGGTTCGTCCTTGTCGGCATGCGGGCCGTGGCCGATCTCGCCGCGGCCAGCCTGGGCGACGCGCTGGAGCGGGCGCGGCTCCGCGCCGACACCGTCCTGCGCCACCTGCCGGATGCCGAGTTCCGGGCTGGCGTACGCCGCCTCGAGGCCGCGGCCGCCGCGGAGGATCCCGCCCGCCCCGCCGGGCCCATCTTCGGCCGGATCCCGCTGGTGGTGCTCGCCAAGTAGGCTCCATTCCGCCCGCTCCGGGCCGGCCAGCGGCGGCGGCCACTGCCGGCCCTCGCCTGGGCCTTGCCCCGGGGTCGCGGGGGCCAGCATTGTTGTCTGCGGCGGGGGGTCCATGCGGCATGCCGCTGCGCCCAGGGAGGCCATTTGACGAACCTACGGGTCGAGGTCCAGCCGGAGGAGGTCGGCTTCGACGCGGACCGGCTGGCGAGGATCGACCGCCACTTCGCCCGCTACGTCGACGACGGGCGCCTGCCCGGCTGGCTGGTGCTGGTGAGCCGTGACGGCAGGATCGCGCACCTCAGCACCTACGGGCGCCGCGACATGGAGGCCGACCTGCCGGTCGAGCTCGACACCAGGTTCCGCATCTACTCCATGACCAAGCCGATCACCTCGGTCGCGGCCATGATGCTGTTCGAGGAGGGAGCGTTCCAGCTCAAGGACCCGGTCTCCAGGTTCATCCCCTCGTTCGCCGACGCCCGGGTCTACCGCGGCGGCACGGCGCTGGCCGCCACCCAGGTGACCGTGCCGGTCACCGAGCCCGTGCGCGTCTGGCACCTGCTCACCCACACGGCCGGGTTTGACCTATGGCTTCCACCACGCGCACCCGGTCGACGAGATGTACCGGAACGCCGGGTTCGAGTGGACCACGCCCGAGGGCATGGACCTGGCCGAATGCTGCGACACCTGGGCCGGGATCCCGCTGCTGTTCGAGCCGGGCAGCGAGTGGAACTACTCGGTCGCCACCGACGTGCTCGGCCGGGTGGTGGAGGTGGTGTCCGGGCAGTCGCTGGACCGGTTCTTCTCCGAGCGGATCCTCGGGCCGCTCGGTATGACCGACACCGCCTTCTGGATCGGCGAGGACAGCGTCAAGGACCTGGCGGCCCTGTACGTTCCCGAGCCCGGCTCGCGCCGCGCGCTCCGCTACGACCCGCTCGGGGAGGTCGCCCTGCGGCCGCCCAAGGCCCTGCTCGGCGGGCATGGGCTGATCTCGACCGCCGCCGACTACCACCGCTTCACGCGCATGCTGCTGGGCGGCGGCGAGCTGGACGGCACGCGCCTGCTCGGCACCCGCACGTTGCGCTACATGACCCGCAACCACCTGCCCGGCGGCGCGGACCTGGAGGCCTTCGGGCGGCCGCTGTTCGCGGAGACCACCTTCGAGGGAGTGGGCTTCGGTCTCGGCTTCTCGGTGGTCCTCGACCCCGTCGCCAACAAGGTGCCCTCGAGCCCCGGGGAGTTCGCCTGGGGCGGCGCGGCCAGCACCGCGTTCTGGGTGGACCCGGTCGAGCGGATCACCGCGTTGTTCCTGACCCAGCTGCTCCCCTCCGCCGCCCACCCGATCCGCCCCGAGCTACGCCAGCTGGTCTACCAGGCCCTGGTCGATGAATGACTGGGATCGCGTACGCCGGCTGACCTTCATGGACGCGGCTCTTGACCAGGGCGGGCGCCCGGTTAGAGTGGCGTAGCGATCTCCGTGATCGCGAAAGGGGGGGCAGAGTGTTCATTCAGATTATTCAGGGCCGAGCGGCCAATCCAGGCGGCATCCAGGAGGAAATGGACCGCTGGCTGGTCGACCTGCAGCCCGGGGCCGAAGGCTGGCTGGGCTCCACGTCGGGGGTCACCGACGACGATCGCTTCATCACCGTGGTCCGATTCGAGTCGGAGGAGGCCGCCCGCCACAACAGCGACCGCCCCGAGCAGGGCGCCTGGTGGAGCAGGGCGTCGCAGCACCTGGCCGATGTGGTCTTTCACAACTCGGCGCGCGTGCACACCTACAAGGAGGGCGGGTCGGACGACGCCGGCTTCGTCCAGGTGATTCAGGGACACACCGAGGACATGGACCGCCTGGCGGACCTCGCCGTGGCGCAGGAGGACACTCTCGCCGAGCAGGCGCCGCACATCCTCGGCATGACCGTGGCCGAGCACGCCGACGGCAAGGGGGACTTCACCCAGACCGTGTACTTCACCTCCGAGGAAGCGGCGCGGCGCTGGGAGCGTGACAATCCACCGGAGTCGAACCCGCGCTCCGTCGAGGCCTTCAGCCTCATGAGCGACCTGCGCTACTTCGACCTGCGCGACCCGCGGCTGGAAAGCGCCAAGTAGTCCAGGCCAGCGCGGCCGCGGCTGGCGGCTCCTCCGAGCGGGGGATGCCGCCGACGCCTCTGGCTGTGACTCCAGCTCGGTGCTCGGGGCTGGACCGGCGCCGGCGTGCAATCCTGGGAGAGCTCGGCTGGACCCCTGCCCCCGTCGCCACGGGGCACCGTCGTCGGGCAAGGAGGCATGCGGGTGGAAGTCAAGGAGCTCGGTCACATCGTCCTGTACGTCCGCGACATCGAGCGGTCCTCGGGGTTCTACCGGGACGTGCTCGGCTGGCGGCAGGTTCTGCCGGAGCCGGGCCAGCCCTCGCGGCTGCCCATGGCAATGTTCTCGGCGCCGTCGGGTCGCACCCACCACGAGCTGCTGCTCATCGAGGTCGGCCCGGACGCCGCCGCGCAGCCGGAGGGCAGGCGGGTCGGCCTCTACCACTTCGGGCTCAAGGTCGGCGACAGCGACGACGAGTTGCGGGAGGCGCTGGCACGGCTGCGTGAGGCAGGCACCACCGTGCTCGGCGCCAGCGACCACACTGTCACCCACAGCCTCTACATCGCCGACCCGGACGGCAACGAGATCGAGTTGTACGTCGACGTGCCCGGCGTCGACTGGCGCGGCAACCCCGCTCTGATCGCCGCGCCCATCAAGCCGTTGCGCCTCTGACCCGCCATCGAGGTGAATCGCCGCGAGTGCCTGTGCCGGTGCCCCCAGGCGAGAGCGACTCCTCGACCAGGACCGACCGGCCGTCCAGCGCGGACTCGAGCGAGCCGGGGTTGAGGCGTCAGTACCGGGGGCGCTTGGTGGAGCTGGTCAGGCGTGATCGCAGCTGCTCGATCCTGCGCCGGTTCTCCGGCTTGTCGAGCATCTGCCTGGCCTGACCGGCGAGCTGGCGGCCCTTCGGGCTGCGCGCAAGCTCCATGAGGCGTTGCTTCATGGAAGCCATCCACTGTCTCCTCTGCCCTCGGCGAACCTTGCTGTTGTCGTCGAAGGTCTCTCCCACCCTGGCGGGTGGTCGCACCGGGCGCGTGGCCGTGCTGACGGTGGACCGTTTCGCGGGATACTCCCCTTCGCCCGCCACGATAGGGGGACCCGGGTCAAGGCTCGATAAAGCCGCACTCGGCACACGGGGTCCCCCGGGCGGCGCCCGGGACCGCCGGCGTCGGCCGGGCGGCTCGCGGAGAGACCGCTGACCCGAGCGTCACAGATCCGCCTGGTCGTCCGTCATAGGTCCGAAAGCCTACGACTGGAGGAGATCGTGAACGATCGGGCAACCCAGATCGAGGAAGCGACCCGGCATCGCCGGGCGCAGCGGGTGTGGGGCCGCCAGGCGGCCCCTGGCCGCGGCTACGTGATCACTGTGACGCTGCTGGCCGGGGCGTTCATGCTCGCCGCCGGCATCTGGTCCCTGGCGGCGCCGCGCTCGTTCGCCGAGGCGGTGCAGTTCCCGTACGCGGAGCACTTCCTCCATGACCTCGGCGCCTTTCAGATCGGCATCGGCGTCACCCTGCTGCTGGCGGCGGCCTGGAGCGACGCGCTGGCCCTGGCGCTGGCCGGCTTCCTGGTCGCCAACTCGATCCACGCCGTCAACCACGCCGTCGACCTCGACCTCGGCGGCCGTGGCTCGGACCCGTGGCTGCTGGGCGCGCTCTCGTTGCTGATCGCGGCGGCGCTGGTCGTGAGGCTGCGCGAGCTCGGCTACGTGGTCGGCGTGGTGGGCACTGCCGCCGCCCCGCCGCTGGAGCCGTTCGTGCGCCAGAAGACAGCGCTGCTGACCACCTACCGTCGCGACGGCACCCCGGTGGGCACGCCGCTGAGCGTCGCCGTGGAGGGCGACCATGCCTTCATCCGCAGCTACGAGCAGGCCTGGAAGGCCAAGCGCATGCGCAACCGGCCCGAGGTCGAGCTTGCGCCCTCGACGGCGCGCGGCAAGCCCACGGGCCCGGCCATCCATGCCCGCGCCAGGTTGCTGGAGGGCACGGAGGCCAGGCACGCGGGGCACGCCCTGGCCAGCAAGCACCCGCTGCTCCACGGCGTGCTCGTGCCACTCGCCCACCGCCTCGGGCGCTCGAAGACCGGCAGGACGGTCCACTACGAGCTCGTCCCGCTGGACGACTGACCCGCGAGTCCCGGGAGTGCCCCTCAGCGCTCGAAGATGCCGACGATCGTGCCGCGCGCCAGCGTGTGGCCGGAGAGGATGAACCCCAGGAACCCCGGTGTGGAGTCCGGGTTCACCATCTCGAGGCTGTCGGTGTCCACCGCGTGCACCACGAAGAAGTAGCGGTGCGGACCGTGGCCCTCGGGGGGCGCCGCGCCCAGGTACTGCTTCAGGCTGGCCTCGTTGCGCAACTGCACCGCGCCCTTCGGCAGGAGGGCGCCGTCCGGTGAGCCGGCGCCGGCGGGCAGCTCGGTGACGCCGGCCGGGATGCCGTACACGGCCCAGTGCCAGAAGCCGGCCGCGGTCGGGGCGTCCGGGTCGTAGCAGGTGACCACGAAGCCGCGGGTCTCCGCCGGGAACCCCGACCAGGAGAGCTGCGGGGAGGTGTCGGTGCCTCCGGAAGCGAAGATCTTGCTGCGCTGCGCCGCCGGCAGCGTCGCGCCGTCCTGGAAGTCGTCGCTGGTGACGGTGAAGGATGGCACCGGTGCCAGGAAGTCGTACGGGTTCTGCGGCTTGTCCGCCATGACTGCGCTCCCTGCTCGACTCGACAACGGGTTCGCCTATAGGGGCTCGGAGACGGGATGGCATATTCCCACGTCCGCGGCGAGCGCGAGCGGGTCAGCCGGCTCCGCGCAGCGTCCGCCAGAGGGCGAAGGCGGCCAGGCGCGGAACGGGGTGCCACCACCAGGACGGCCAGGCTCGCGGCCATCGGGCCGCGGTCGAGCTGGGAGCGGGTCGCGCACGCCCGTGGAGCGGCGGGGTAAGGTCGTCGAATGGAGATCGCGCTGCTCGGGGCCGCTCGCGGTGACCAGGGGTACCGCCGGTGGCCGGGGGGTTTGGTCGTCCCGGTGTGGTGGTTGAGAGAGGACGTGAGGTCGCTATGGGTCGGAGCGTCGCCCAGAAGCTGATCGAGTCGCATCTCGTGGACGGCGAGATGGTCCCGGGCACCGAGATCGGGCTGCGCATCGACCAGACGCTGACCCAGGACGCCACCGGCACCATGGTGATGCTCGAGCTGGAGGCGCTTGCCCTGGACCGGGTGCGCACCGACGTCTCGGTCCAGTACGTCGATCACAACCTGCTCCAGACCGACGAACGCAACATGGCCGACCACCTGTTCCTGCGATCGGCGTGTCAGCGCTTCGGGCTGTGGTACTCGAAGGCCGGCAACGGCGTCTCCCACCCCACGCACATGCAGCGCTTCGGGGTGCCCGGCGCGAGCATGATCGGGTCCGACTCGCACACCTGCGCCGCCGGCTCGCTCGGCATGCTCGCCATCGGGGTCGGCGGGATCGACGTGGCGATGGCCATGGCCGGCGAGCCTCTCTACGTGCGCATGCCGCGGGTCTGGGGGGTCCGGCTGACCGGCGAGCTGCCGCCCTGGGTCAGCGCCAAGGACGTGATCCTGGAGATGCTGCGCCGCCACGGCGTGGGGGGCGGCGTCCAGCGGATCGTCGAGTACCACGGGCCGGGGCTGGCCGGCCTGTCGGCGATGGACCGCCACGTGATCGCCAATATGGGCGCGGAGCTGGGCGCGACCACCACGGTGTTCCCCGCCGACGAGCAGGTGCGGCGGTTCCTGCGAGCCGAGCAGCGCGAGGAGGACTTCATCGAGCTGACCGCCGACCCCGACGCCAGCTACGACCTCACCGACGAGATCGACCTGTCCAGCCTGGAGCCGCTGATCGCCGCGCCGAGCTCGCCGGGCAACGTGACGCCCGTCGCCGAGGTCGCCGGCGAGCCGGTCCACCAGGTGGTGGTCGGCTCCTCCGCCAACCCTGGCCTGCGCGACTTCGCCATCGTCGCGGCGATGCTTCGTGGCCGCCAGGCACACCCGCAGGTCTCCCTCGACGTCAACCCCACCTCCAGGCAGATCCTGGCCGACCTGACCGCGGGCGGCGCCACCCTCGATCTCATCCGCTCCGGCGCCCGCATCCATCAGACCGGTTGCCTGGGCTGCATCGGCATGGGGCAGGCTCCCGCCGCCGGGCGCAACAGCCTGCGCACCTTCCCGCGCAACTTCCCCGGCCGCTCAGGCACGGCCGACGACGCGGTGTGGCTCTGCTCGCCCGAGACCGCGGCCGCCGCCGCGCTCACCGGCCGCATCACCGACCCTCGCGAGCTGCCCGACCTGCTCGGCATCGCCTACCCGAAGCTGGACCTGCCCGCAACCTCCGGCGTCGACACCGCCATGCTGGAGGAGCCACTGCCAGAGGAGCAGGCGCGTCAGGTGGAGCTGGCCAAGGCGCCGAGCATCGGAAGCCTGCCCGACTTCGACCCGCTGCCCGACACCATCGAGGCGGTGGTGGGGATCAAGGTCGGTGAGGACGTGTCCACCGACGAGATCATGCCCGCCGGCGCCCGCGCCCTGCCGTACCGCAGCAACATCGAGAAGCTGGCCGAGTTCGCGTTCGCGGGCGTCGACCCCGAGTATGTCGAGCGCGCCCGGCAGGCCGGCCAGCACGCGATCGTCGGCGGTCGCAACTACGGCCAGGGCTCATCCAGAGAGCACGCCGCCATCGTGCCCCGGTACCTGGGGCTGCGGCTGGTCCTCGCCTTGTCCTACGCCCGCATCCACTGGCAGAACCTGGCCAACTTCGGGGTCCTGCCGCTGGAGTTCGCCGACGAGGCCGACTACGACCAGGTGGAGGCCGGCGACCGGCTGGCCGCGGAAGGCCTGCACGAAGGCCTTCGCGAGGGCGGCGAGGTCACCGTCCGCAACCTGACCCGCGACCACCCGATCCGGGCCTGCCACCACCTGTCACCGCGGCAGATCGCCATGATCCTCGCCGGCGGCCGCATCCCCCGGTTCCGCCAGGGTTGAGGTCCCCGCCGCTTCGTCCGCGACTACTCGACCCTAACGATCCACCAGCCGGTCGAGCTCCAAGGCGTGGTCATCCAGCCGTAGCCGGGTCTGGCGGCGGTGGGCCGCCGCGGCCGCGACTGGGCTGGCCGGGTCCCAGCCCGAGCGCCTTGGAGGTTACCAATCGCGGTCCCGCCGTTCCATCCCGCGCTTCGACACGGGGATGCGGCGGCCCGCGGCGAGTCAGGAGTGCGGCTTGAACAGCTCCACGGGGTTCCCGGAGGGGTCCTCGACCAGGATCTGGTCGCCGCCCATGCCGTGGACGATCTGGTTGCGGAAGCGCGCGCCGGCCATCTGCAACCGCTCCACCTCGGCGGGGAGATCCGAGACCTCCAGCGAGAACCGGTTCCAGCCGCCGGGCTCCGGCCGCCTGCTCCAGGTCAGGACGCCTGCTCAGGTGGAAGCGGAGCCTGGTCCAGCACGTAATACAGAGCGACCAGCAGGTGGCCGGCGAGCGTGAGCGGAGCGCTCAGCCACGACAGGCCCATCAGCCCGAGGTAGGCGACCGTGCCGATGCTGAAGCGGCGCAGCGCCACCCGCTCCGCGGCCCGGCTCAGGGGGCGGTCCAGCAGCCGGCCGCCGCGCACCGCCCACCACCACACCAGGCCGAAGCTGGAGCCCATGATGAACATCACGGCGCTGTATGCGAACGCGGCGGAGTGCGAGTCGGCGGGCTCGCCCAGGTGCTCGGCCAGCAGCGCGGTCGGGAACGGGATCGCGGCGACGAACAGCAGCAGAAGGAGGTTGGCGAACAGCAGTACGCGATCGACCCGTACGATCTGCCGGAACACGGCATGGTGGTTGACCCAGATGATCCCGATCACCAGGAAGCTCACGACGTAGGCGGCATAGTGCGCGACTGCGCCCCGCTCCAGCAGTTGCCGGCCGAGGGTCGGCCCCTCGCCCGGGCGCAGGTCGAGCGCGAGCAGGGTGATCGCCACCGCGAACACGCCGTCGCTGAACGCCTCGACGCGGTTGGTCTCCATCGCGGCAATGCAATCACAAGGTCGTCTTGACCGCCTTGATGATCGCGCCGTGGAGGCCGTCGGCGACCTGGTGGGTGAAGGTGACCGAGACCTGCTGGAAGCCGGCGGCGGCGAGGCCCTGTTGATACTCGGTGCTGGAGAGCGCTCCGGCGATGCAGCCGACATGGCTGCCGCGCTCCGCGCGGTCGGCCGGGCTGAGTCGGTCCTCGGCGACGATGTCGGAGATGCCGATGCGGCCGCCCGGGGCCAGCACGCGGTGGATCTCGGCGAACACGGCGGGCTTGTCGACCGACAGGTTGATCACGCAGTTGGAGATCACCACGTCCACGGTCCCGGTTGGCAGCGGGATCCGCTCGATGTTGCCCTGGAGGAACTCGACGTTGGTCGCGCCGGCCTCGGCGGCGTTGCGGCGTGCCAGGGCGAGCATCTCCTGGGTCATGTCCAGGCCGTAGGCCTTGCCGGTGGGGCCGACCCGCCTAGCGGACAGCAGCACGTCGATGCCCCCGCCGGAGCCCAGGTCCAGGACGGTCTCGCCCTGGTGCAGGTCGGCGACGGCGGTCGGGTTGCCGCAGCCGAGGCTTGCCAGCAGCGCGGTCTCGGGCACCTGGCCCTGCTCGCTGGCGGTGTAGAGGCCGGCGCCGATACCAAGCGACGCGGCGCTGTGGGCGCCCGGCGCGCAGCAGGTCGTGGCGCTGTCGGCGCCGGGCGTGCAGCAGGAGCTGGCGCAGCCGCAGTCTGCCGGCTGGCCGCAGCCGCAGTCCTCGGCCACCGCGCCGGCGGCGGCTTGGCGGGCGGCATCCGCGTAGCGGTCGCGAACCTTGGCGCGGAGCTGGTCGGCCTGGGTGTGCTCAGTGGTGCTCATCGCATACCTCCGTTGCTCGCATCGGGAAAGGGTGGTGCGGTGACCGAGGCCAGGCGTGTCATCGCCTGTGGGTCGAGCGCGTAGTAGGCCCAGGTGCCGCGCTGGGTACGGGTGAGCAGCTCGGCGTCCAGGAGCTTCTTGAGGTGGTGGCTGACGGTCGGCTGGGCCAGGCCGAGCACCGCGACCAGGTCGCAGACGCAGACCGGCTCGGGGCTGGTGGACAGCAGATTGAAGATCCGCACGCGGTGCGGGTCGGCCAGCGCTTTGAACAGCGCCGCTGTGGCGGTGGCCTCCTGGTCGGAAAGAACCGCGGCGGCCAGCGGCGCACAGCACGCCACAGGCCGAGCAGGCGCGGTCGCGGCTGTGGTCGGCGTCACGGAACGGCTCCCTTTGCATCGACGATCATCGATTCAAGATCCTGGCACATAGATCGAGAAGTGTCAATACAGCCTGGTCCTGCGGGCAATTCGCCTCAGCGGAGGGCCTGGGCCACGGGCAGCCAGCGGAGGCCTGGGCCACGGGCAGCCAGGCGGAGGGCCATGAGCCGGGAGTCGCGTCAGCCGCCCGCCAGGGCGCTGCGGCGCTCCAGTAGGACCACGTCGCGCCAGCGGCCGTGGAGCTGGCCGAGCCGCTCGCGCACCCCCACCACGCGGAAGCCGCAGCGGCGGTGCAGCGACAGGCTCGCGCTGTTCTCCGGGAAGATGCCGGTCTGGACGGTCCAGATGCCCGCCTGCTCCGCACGCTGCACCAGCGCGGTCAGCAGCCTGGAGCCGACCCCGAGGCCTCGCACGCGCCCTGAGACGTAGATGCTGTCCTCGGCGACACCCGCGTAGGCGCAACGGTCCGAGACCGGCGCCAGCGCCGCCCAGGCCACCACGCCGGCGTCCTCTCCTCGATCGATGCGCGCGACCAGCCGGTGCTCCGGCAGGTGGCTGGAGTCCCAGCGCTCCCAGCTCGGCGGGGCGGTCTCGAAGGTCGCGTCGCCGGTCGCGATGCCCTCGGCATAGATCGCGACGACCGCCGGCCAGTCGGTGGGCTGGAGCGGCTCGATGCGGAGGTCCTCCACAGGGCGGCTCATCACGCAATCTCCGGTTCTCGTGGTTCGCTCACCTGGCGGCCGGCGACGCACTGCACGCCCCTGGTTCGGGGCAGCCGGCCCATGACCAGCTCGGCCGCGGTCGGGAACGCCTCCAGGCAGCGCTGATTGAACCGGTACAGCCGTGCGGTGCCCTGCGGGGTGGCCTGTACGAAGCCGACCTCGGCGAGCAGCTTGAGGTGGTGCGACACCGTCGACTGGCCGATGTGGACCGCCTGGACGATCTCACCTACCGACATGGCCCGCCCGGCGTCGGCGAGCAGGTTGCAGATCACCACCCGCGTCGGGTCCGCCAGTGCCTGGAACCAGCGGGCGTAGGTCCGCGCCGAATCACGGTCGAGTTTCATCGTCGATCGACGATAAACGATGGACGCCTTCGGAGCAACCGCACCGGCTCAGCCCGGCAACCTGGTGGTGCCCGCGGCGATCCTCCGCCACCGCCTCACCATGGCCTGACGGTCGAGGCTTGCGGCGCCAAACCATATCAATCATTCTTGATCAGGATGGCCGCGCTACCCGCACCGATTGACACCGACACCGCCCACAGGGGGGTGCCGATGCGCGTCGCCCGTGCGCTGGCCGACCCGTTACGGCTGCGGATCGTCGAGCTACTGGCCGCCGAGCAGCTCTGCGTCAACCACTTGGCGATCGAGCTGGAGGCCGCGCAGCCGCTGATCAGCCATCACCTGAAGGTGCTGCGCGAGGCGGGCCTGGTGACCAGCGCTCGCTACCGCTATTGGACCTACTATCGGCTGCGGGCCGACGTCCTGCTGGCGCTGTCGACCCATCTTCGCGCTGTGGCCTGCATGGCGCCGAGCGGGATCGCCTGCCGCCGCGCGCCGGACGCCGCCAACCGGCCTGACGCCGACCACCGGCAGGCTCACCGTCCAGGAGGGACCCGCATGGCCCGCGACCGCCAGCTCGACCCGATCAGCCGCCAGACCTTCGCCGCCGCCATCGAGTCGCTCGCCGATGAGTTCCGCGGGATCTTCTCGCTCGAGACCATCGAACGCTACGTCGACGAGTCCATCGACCGGCTGTCGGGTGCGCGGGTGGTCGACTTCATCCCGCTGTTCGTGCACCGCTTCGCCCGGGACCGCCTCCACGCGCTCGCTCGAGTCCAAGGGAGCATCGTGAACGATCGTCCAGAGGTACTGTTCGTCTGCGTCCACAACGCCGGCCGTTCCCAGATGGCCGCCGCGCTGCTGGACCACCACGCCAAGGGCAGGGTCCACGTCCGCTCGGCTGGCAGCGCCCCCGCCGACCAGATCAACCCGGCGGTGATCGCGGCGATGGCCGAGTGGGGGATCGACCTGTCACGGGAGTTCCCCAAGCCGCTCACCGACGAGGTCGTCCAGGCGGCGGACGCGGTCATCACCATGGGTTGCGGGGACGCCTGCCCGATCTATCCCGGCAAGCGCTACCTCGACTGGGAGGTCGCCGACCCGGCCGGCAAGCCGGTCGAGCAGGTCCGCGGCATCCGCGACGACATCGATCGCCGCGTTCAGGCCCTCCTCACCGAGCTCGTCCCGGCCTGAGCGATTCGGACCTGTGGGGCCGACCGCAAAGGGCCTTCGGTTGCGAGTCGAAGGACGTCAGCGCCGCTCCCCTGTGTGACTCCGAGCTCCCCGACGTTACGCGGGTGCTGGCCGGGCCAGGCCGGGCGGCCCGTGCGCATCCCTGGTATCAAGGAGCCGGGAACCGGCTCGAGCGAAAGGGTCCGAGGTGGCGGCGACGGCGGGCAGCGCTGGGCGCCCCAAGCTGGTGCTGGGCGTGTACGTGGTCACCGCGGCCGGGATGGTGCCGGGCCGGGGTCACGCTGAGGTGGTCATCGCCGCCATCGAGGGCGGCGCGAACGCGGTCCAGCTCCGCGCGCCCGAGCACCGGGACGAGGAGCTGCTCCCGCTCGCCCAGGAGCTTGCCGACCGCTCCCGGGAGCGGGGGGTGCTGTTCATCGTCGACGATCGCATCGAGCTGGCGCTGGCCTGCGGCGCGGCCGGCGTCCACCTCGGGCAGGGCGACCCGTGGCAGGAGGCGCGGGCGCGCCTGGGTCCGGACCTCGTCCTTGGCGTGAGCGTCGAGGACGCCGCTCAGGCGTCCGCCGCCGAAGCGGCCGGCGCCGACTACCTGGGCGTCACCGTGTTCGCCACCAGGACCAAGCCGGATGCGGTCCCAGGCGGGCTCGAGCGGGTCCGCGACATCAGCGCGGCGACTCCGCTACCGGTCGTCGGCATCGGCGGGATCGACGCGAGCAACGCGCGCCAGGTGCTGGACGCCGGCGCCGCCGGCGTGGCCGTGATCTCGGCGGTCGCCGCCGCCCCAGACCCGGCCGCCGCCACCCGCGCCCTGGTCGCAGCCGTCCGCGGTACCAGCGGCGCCCCACCCTTCCACCGCTGAGCCGCTGGCTAGCGTCGCGCCGGGTCCGTGCTCGGCCCGACATGCTCGTCCAGCCAGTCCTGGAGCGGCGCCGAAACCCTCAGGAACTCCACCACCCGTCGCCTGGCCGCAGCCGTGTGGAGCCATGCCGCCACCGGCCAGTGCCGCCACGCGATCAGGCCCTTGTGGCGCAACAGGTCGATCCGCGGATGGTCCCTCGGGTATCCCTTGGGTGCGCTCTTGAGGCTGCTGCCCCCACCGACCTCGACGCGGTTGGCGTTGAGCCGGCCGACGATGCCGACCAGGGCTGCCCCCTTGGTGTCGTCCGCCACCGAGCGCCGGTAGCGATCCAGCTGGTCCGGGGCCATCTGGTAGTAGCCCATTCCGGCGGTCAGGCCGTCCGCGCTGAAGTTGACGTAGCCACCGGCGTCCAGGATCGCGTAGATGGACGTCTTGTACGGCGACTTGTCGGCGCGGAAGCGCACGTCCCGGTACGGCCGCGCGATGCGGCCGGGCCCGAACTCGTCGGCCAGATCGTCCAGCAGCGCCGCCATGGGGGTGTGCACGCTGGCGTCGTAGATCGGCTTGTGGTCGGTCCAGTACGTCCTGGTGTTGTCGGCCTCGAGGCCCTCGTAGAACTCCACCGCCTCGACCGGCCATCCGTGGAACGCCATGCTACAGAGGATAGTTCCCCGGGCCGCGCCCCGCTCGGTCCAGCCGGCCGCCCGATCCGGTGGCGGCATCCGTTGGCGGGGGGGCGTGCCGCAGCCACAACGACGCCTGGGTCGGCTGCATGGCCTGTTCGACCACGGTCAGCAGCTCACCGGTCAGGGTGTCCAGGTCGACCTGCTCGCGCAGCCGCGCACTGAAGCCCGCGATCGTCTGGGCGGCGTCGTAGCTGCGCCGGTTGAAGCGCCGGTCGACGGCCCGCTGGACGCGACGGCGGGCGGGCTGGAAGAGCGCGGCCACCGCGAGGGTCGCGCCGGCGACCAGCAGGCTCCTGTCCCCTCCGAGGAGTTGGCCGAGCCCGAGCACCACGCCGGCGTAGCCACCGCCAAGCAACACCGTCAACAGGCCGTACGCAAGCGTGCGGCTGATGATGCGGTCCAGGTCGTACAAGCGGTAGCGGGCGATCGCCGCGCCGATCGCGACCGGCAGCAGCGCCAGGTACAGGCCGGCGGCCCAGCCGGCCACGGCCAGGTGGTTGGTCAGGATGCCGGTCGCCGTCGCAAGCACCGCCAGCGGCGCCAGCGCGGCGGCGAACGTCAGCCACCGCAGCTGCTGGCGCTCCACCCCGCGCGAGCGGCGGAAGCGCAGCACCAACGACCCGGCCGCGACCACCAGCGTGAGGGCGGTCACCGGGGAGGTGAACCCGTAGACGGCCCGCAGCGGGTCAGCCAGCGAGGGGATCGCGAACGGGTTGCGGACCAGGTGCAGGGGCGAGTCCGGGTCAAGCTGTGGCATCCCGAGCAGCCATGACACCAGGAACGCCGCCGGCATCGCCGCGGCGAACCAGGCCCACCACCGCCAGCGGGGCGATGGGAGCGACCCGGTCGGCGTGAGCAGCAGGATGAAGCCGATGCAGCCGAGCCCGGGGATGAAGGTGGCCGATGCGAGCGTGGCGACGGCGCTGGTCGCCGGCAGCGCGCCGGGCCGGGCGAGGAACCCGTAGAGGGCGTATCCCTCGGCCGCGCTGGTGAGCGCCTGCGGCACCAGCGCGAAGGCGAGCAGCAGCCAGCCAACGGGGTGCCGGGGCCGGCGGCTGGCCAGCACGGCGCCGGCGGTGGCCGCGCTCACCGCCCCGAGCACCACCATGGTGACGCCGGCGGCGTTCAACTGGACCAGCTCCGGCCTGGCGGCCTGGCGCAGCAGATGGTCGAACCAGGCGGTCGCCGCCAGGGCGAGCATGCACAGCACCCAGGACGCCCACGCCAGCCCGGCCGACCACCGCGGCCGCACCAGGCGGGCCCCTGGACTCTCCGCCCTCGGGCGCATGTCCACCTCCACGACTACCACCTGTACCCGCGCCAGTGTCGCCGATCGGCGTCACGGGGGCGTTACGGCGGCACCGCCCGGGCCGCCCACGGGAGTAGCGGCTCCAGGGCCGCTGCTCCGCCGGAGGTAGCTGCCGGCGTGCTCCGGAGAGCGCCGAGCCGCCCGAACCCCTCGTCAGCACCCCGCCAGGTGCCGATCGCGCACCGCGGGACTCTTTCGCAAGCCCCGCCCGTACGCCCGGCCGTGGCGGGATCTACGCGGCGCGGCGCAGGGCAAGAGCCTCCCGCCGACCGACGACGCCCGCCCTCCTGATCGGGAGCATGGACCGCGACGGATGACAACACGCGGGGCCGGTCCCCGGGCCCGGAAGAAAAGAGGAGGCTCCGATGGCGTTCAGCGGGCAGGTGCTCGACAACCCGATCAGCGGGGAGCGGTTCATCTTCCACAAGACCGCCGACGACACCGCAGGAGAGCTGCTGGCGTTCGACCTGGTCGTCGATCCCGCGGGACGGGTGCCAGGCGGTCATGTCCACCCCGTGCAGCAGGAGAGCTTCCAGGTGCTGAGCGGGACCATGAGGTTCAAGAAGGGTCTGCGGACGGTCATCGCCGAGCCGGGCGACACGGTCGTCGTCCCACCCGGCGCCTTCCACCAGTTCGCCAATGCCGGTGACGAGCCGGCGGTCGTGCGGGTGCAGGTGGAGCCGGCTCTGCGGATGGAGCAGCTCTACGAGGCGGTCGTCGCGCTGGCGAACGAGGGCCGGACCCTGCGGTCGGGCATGCCCAAGCCGCTGGACCTCGCGATGTTCATGCGGGAGTTCGAGCAGAAGGTGCGGGCGCCGGTGGCACCGGGCCTGGTCCGGGCGGTCATGACGCCGCTGGTCTGGATGGCGGCGCGGCGCGGTCTCGACCAGCGCTACCGCGCACTGCCGAGCCTCGGGAACCGGCGGCCCGCGCCGACGCACCCTGGCGCAGGAAGGACCTCCGGCACCCGTCCAAGCCCCGCCCGCCCGGCCCGCACCCGCACCCGACCCGGGACCGCTGCGACGCCCAGCTACCAGCGCGTCGCCGGACCGCGAGGCTGAGGCGGCCGGACATCACCTGATCGACGTTGAGGAGGAGGTGAAATCGACATGGTGGCGTGGTACTGGCACGCGCACGACGGAAGTCCTGGCCTCTGGCTCTGGATCTCGTGGATGGTGCTGTTCTGGGGCGCTCTGCTGGCCACGGCTGTGTACCTCATCCGGCGTCGCCCGAGCGGGGCGAACGCGGGCCCGTCGGCAGAGGACCTTCTCGCCGAGCGGTACGCCCGCGGCGAGATGGACGCCGACGAGTACCGGCAGCGCCGAGAGGTGCTCCGGGAGCAGCGGAATCGCGGGCGAACGTCCTGACACCACCCGCCCCGAGCGACCCGCCCACCAACCGTGGGCGGGTCGCTCCACGTCCTGCCCGCCGGCGCTGACGAAGCTAGGTGCCGGCCGGCGGCCGCTGGCCGAACATCCAGCGGTGCCCCTCCAGGTCGGCCGCCCGGTAGCTGGCCCCGTGGCCGGTGTCGGCGGGCTCGGACAGGATGGTCGCGCCCGAGGAGCGGGCCTGAGCGAAGTGGGCGTCCACGTCATCGACGTACACGTGCACGCCGTCGATGATGTAAGGCACCGCCATCCACCGTCGGGCCGCTTCGCAACCTTCGGCATGCCGCGCGGGCCCCTGGTAGTCGGGACTCGGCTCGGCGAGCATGATCACGCCGTTATCGCCGGTCTCCATCTCGGCATGGCCGATCGAGCCGTCCGGCATCGTGATCCGCGTGCGCTCCCGGAACCCGAATGCCTCCGCCAGCCACGCCAGCGCGGCGGCGGCGTCGTGGTAGGCGATCATCGGGGTCACCGTGGGAATCGGTGGGCTGGTCGGCATGGCTGCTCCTCTGCTCGGCGGTCCGCCCGGCGCGGCCGGCTGTCACCGCTGCTCGGCCGGCCGCCCGACGATTCTCCCAGCAGCCGGAGCCAGCGTCTTGGAAGAACTTGACCCACGCCGGCGCCAGCGCGAGCGACTTCGGCGAGCCGGAGATGAAGGCGTTCACCCGGCTCACCATGCGCCTGGCCGGCCAGTTCGAGCCGGGCCGTAGGGAGGCCGTCCGTCATGCCCCGCCCTGGGCGTGTCCGCGCTCCTGCAGGACCCAGGTGTTCCCATCCGGGTCGCTGAAATCCGCGAACGAGCCGTAGTCACTGCGCTCGGGATGCGGGCCCGGCGCCCACCCCCCCGGCTCCATGTGCCGGATCTCGCTGACCTCCACCCCGCGCTCGCGGAGCTCTGCGCGCGCGGCCTCGATGTCGGTGCAGACCAGGTGGGTGCCCCGGTAGGAGCCCGGCGCCGCGTCGGTGATCCCCTTCCCGATGGTGATCGAGCACGCCGAGCCCGGCGGGGTCAGCTGGACGACGCGGAAGTCTTCATTCGGGCGATGGTCGACATCCAGGTGGAACCCGGCCTTCTCGACGTAGAAGGACTTTGCCCGGTCCACGTCCGAAACGGGGATCAGCAGGAGTTCGAGCTTCAGGTCCACGGTGCACCCTCCGAAGGTCGTCGCTTGGTCCTGGGGTCGAGCCCGCCGGGGTCACCACGCGCCCTCCCGGTGTGGTCCGACGAACTACCAGATGTAACGTCGGCTCTCACCGGAACTCATCGGTGGTCGGCCAGGGAACGGACAGGGAGGGAGGGCGGCCGGGCCGCCCTCCCTGCCTTCTGAGCCGCTGCTCCGGCGCCGGGGGGCGACGCTACAGCTCCACCGGCTTTCCGTCGTCCAGCACATGCAGCGTCGTGCCCCCGCCGGTGCCGAGCTCCTCGAGCTGACGGTAGTGAAGCGATACCCCGATCGTCGAGAGGACCTTCTCGTGCACTGGCACGGCCACGCCTGGTCGCACCTCGCGCAGGTAGTCGATCGACTCCGAGATCTTCAGCCAGGGTGCCCCGGCCGGCACCGCGAGCACCTCGATCGGCTGTCCGGGCAGGGTGAACGCGTCGCCCGGGTGGAAGAGCCGGCCGCCCACAAGGAACCCGACATTGGGGACTACCGGGATGTCGGGGTGGATGACCGCGTGATCGCGGCCGACGACGCGTACGCCCAGTCCACCGATCTGGAGCTGGTCGCCGTCGTGCACGACCTCGACGTCCGCTCCGGCCTTGCCGAGGGCCTCGGCGCTCCCCTCGTCGCTGATGACCCGAGCCCCCGGGTTGCGGTCCAGGATCCCGTGGAGCCGCTCCTGGTCGAGATGGTCGACGTGCTGATGGGTGAACAGCACCGCGGTCAGCCCCTCCAGCTCCTCGAACCCGCCGGACAGCATGCCGGGGTCGAGCAGGACGCTGGCTCCTCCCTCCTCCACCAGCAGGCACGAGTGCCCGAACTTGGTGAGCCGCATGACGCCTCCTTCTGGTTGCCCGTCGTCCCCGCCCGAGGTGGGGTTCCCTTCAGGATGGCCCGCCAACGCCCCGGTGTGCCGGTGATGGCACTCCCGAGTGGCCTCGCGTTCGGCGCCCGGGGGCTCGGGATCGATCACGACGGCGTGCTTGAGCAGGAAGCGCGCGTCGCGGTGGACGAAGGCGGTGCCGCCGGCGGGCACGCGGTTGTACGCGCCGCCCCTCTCCCGCCAGGGCCGGTGCTCCCGGACCGCCGAGTCCGGGTCGGCACCCACCAGGGCGACCAGGTCGCCCAGCAACTGGTCGGTGTCGGCTGGGGTGCCGAGCATCGCCCCGAACACGCTGACCATCGGCGGGCATCCCCCCGTGGCGAGGAGCGCCCGGCGAAGCAGTGCCCTCCACTGCGGGCCACAGCGTGCAGCCCCGACCGGCGCGCGAGCGCGATCGCCGCCGCGACGGCTGGGCGCTCACCGCGCCTCGGAGTCCCGGTGCAGAGCGACCGCGGCGATCACCAGAGCGACGCCCGCGATCTCTGCCACGCTGGGGATCTGCGCCAGCACGATGGCGCCCACCACCGTGGCTGTCGCTGGCAGCAGGCAGACCAGCAGGGCGTAGCTGGAGCGCTTGATGCGGGCCATGGCGAGCTGGTCGGTGACGTAGGGGATGACTGACGAGGTGACTCCCACCCCGACGCCCGCCAGCACGGCCAGCGGATCCGCGAAGGCGGGCAGCGCGGCAGGGCCCGCCACCGGCGTGACCACCACGGCGGCGACCAGCATGGCACCGGCCAGGGCGTCGATCCCAGAACCGGCGCCATGCCGCGCGACCCGGTGGCCCAGGGCGATGTAGGCGGCGAACAGCCCGGCGTTGGCGAAGGCCAGAGCCACGCCGAGCGGTTCGCCGGCCAGGACGACATCGGTCAGCAGGTAGACGCCCATGACGGCCAGCGCGAGCGCGGCGATGTTGCGACCCGTCCGGCTGCCGAGCGCGGCGAGGCCGATGACCGGCAGGAACTCGATGGCGGCCACGGTCCCGAGCGGCAGCCGGGCGATGGCCAGGTAGAAGCAGCAGTTCATGGCCGCCAGCACCGCGCCCCAGGCCACCACGAGCCGAGGAGCGGAGAGGCTCCCGCGGCCGGCCGCGCGCCAGGGCCGTCGCCAGATCCCGAACAGGACGGCGGCCGAGGCGATCCGTAGCCAGGCCACACCGAGCACGTCCACCCGCGCGAAGAGCAGGACGGCGAAGGCTGGCCCAAGGTAGTGGAAGACGGCACTGACGACCAAGTAGGCTTCCGGCCGCAGCCTGGTCGCTGCCGGTTCCTCCACGGTCCTTGCCATGCGAGCAGGATGGGCCTAGCCTCGCATCGAGTCCAACGAACGTTTTCGCATATAGCTATCGAGATTCTCGATTCATGGAGCTTCGCGAACTCGCCGCCTTCCGGGAGGTCGCCCGGCAGTCCAGCTTCAGCCGGGCCGCCCTGCGGCTGGGTTACGTGCAGTCCTCCGTGAGCGCACAGGTCCAGGCACTGGAGCGCGAGCTGGGGGTCAAGCTGTTCGATCGTCTCGCTCGGACCGTCGCGCTCACAGCGGCAGGCCGGGCATTGTTGCCCCATGCGGAACGCCTCCTCGAGCTGGCCGCCACCGCTCGGGCCGCCGTCGCCGCAACCGTCGGGGACGCGGGAGAGCCCACGGGGTCGATCACCGTGAGCGCGCCCGAGTCGCTGCTGACCTACCGCCTGCCGGCTGTGCTGAGCCGCATCAGCTCCCAGTTTCCCCGGGTCAACGTCGAGCTCCGACCGACGGCGATCGGCCGGTTCCGCGGTGAGGCGCGGCGGGCGGTCGCCAGCGGCAGCGTCGACCTGGCGTTCGTGCTCGACACGCCGCTCTCGCTCCCTGGCTTCACGGCCGAACCGCTCGCCATGGAGCCCATCAGCGTCATCGCGGCGCCTGGGCATCGTCTGGCATCGGCACGCCAGGTGGCTCCGACGGATCTTCACGGCGAGCCCCTGCTGCTTCCCGAGGCGCCGGATTCGGGGTGCGCCTACCGCGGCCAGTTCGAGCGCCAATTGCTCGACAATCACGTCAGCATCGACACCTCACTGGAGTTCGCGAGCATCGAAGCGGTGAAGCAGTGCGTCGTGGTGGGCATGGGCGTGTCCGTGCTCCCGGCCGTGGCTGTCGAGGCCGACGTTGCCGCCGGACGGCTGGTGCGGCTGGCGTGGCGCGAGCCGTTCGAGGTCTGGACCCATCTCGTCTGGAGCTCCCGGCGCTCCATCGGACCTGTCATGGCCGCCTTCATCGCGGGCTCGCGCGAGGTCCTCCATGGCACGGCTGGCCAATCCCCCGCGGTCACCGTCGGTGCCCACGCCGCAAGCGGACGGCACGCGAAATGACCACCTCCGCCAGTCGTGCCGAACAGCTCACGGATGGCCCGATCGGCGTCGGGACGCGCTTCCGGGCTGAGATCACGAGCATGCGCCGAACCATCCCGATGGTCACCGAACTCACCGCCTACCAGCGACCCAGCCGGTACGCGTCCACGACGCACCTGTCCTTGATGGAAACCAGAGGCACCGTGACCTTTGAGCCAGTCCCCGAGGGAACGCTGCTGCGGTGGTCATGGGAGGTCGAGCCGCGCGGCGCGCTCAGGCTGGTGACCTCGATCACGGCGCGCCTCGGTCTGCGCCAGGAGCGCGCCAACTGGGCGGGCCTCAAGCGAGTCCTCGAAGGGCCGCGCATCACGTAGCTTTCCTGCTCGTCTCGATCTGGTCGACAATCCAGTATCCCTCGCCGCCCGAGGGTGGTCCGAGAGGGGCCTACCAGCGTGACTCCTGCCCGACCACCTGCCGAGGACGCGGGCACTGCCCAGCGCCCTGGCGCGACGGCGCCCTCGAGGCGCACGCCCTGGCGGCCGCTGGCCGACGCCGAGCGCGCCAGCGCGGTGCTCGCGCTCGCCATCCTCGCGTTTCGCTGGGTCACGCTCGCGTTGATGACGCTCATGGCGATCATCACCGGCGACCTGCGACGCCCCTTCCTGGCTGGTGTCGCCATCGCGGTGACCGCCGCGTGGACGGTGTGGCTGACCATCGCCCGGCCGCGCAGGATCGCGCCGGTCCTGGCCGCCGACCTGGCGCTGGCGGTCGGGCTCGACCTGATCTCCGGCGTGGTGGTGGCCAAGGGGCAGGTGGTGGGCGCTCACCCCTTCTTCGCGAGCGTCTACCCGGTGGCGGCCGCCGCCTTCTGGGGCGCGACGGCCGGGTTCCGGGCGGGGCTCGGAGCGGGCATGGTGCTCGGCGTCTCGCTGGTGGCCACGCATCTGGTCAACGGCGTCGACATCCTCGACCAGACCACGCCGCGCCTACTGAGCCTGGCCAGCGGCGCGCTGAACTTCGTGCTGGCCGGGGGCGCGGTCGGCCTGGTCGCTCAGCTGCTCGAACGCTCAGCGGCCGATCTGCGCCGCGCGGCCGAGGAGACGATGCGGGCGCGGGAGCAGGCCGCCAGGCTGTCCGAGCGGGAGTCGCTGGCTCGCCAGATCCACGATTCGGTGCTCCAGTCGCTGGCCATGGTGCACAAGCGTGCTCGTGAGCTGGCCGCCTCCGGCACGGTCCCAGCCGAGGAGGCCGCCAGCCTGGCTGAGGTGGCCGCCAGCCAGGAGCGCGACCTGAGGGCGCTGATCCTGCGCAGCCCCGGGGAGCCGCCGGGCGGGACCGCCTCGCTGCGCGCCAGCCTCGAGGAGCTGGCGCGGGGCGGGTTGCCGATCCGGCTGGTCGTGAGCGCGACCGGTCCGATCTGGCTGCCGGTCCGCCATGTGGAGGAGCTGACCGCCGCCGTCAGGCAGGCGCTCGACAACGTGGTCGAGCACGCCGCCGCGTCCCGGGTCGCGCTGTTCGCCGAGGAGGACGATGGCACGGTGGTGGTCGCGGTGCGTGACGACGGGGCAGGCTTCTCCTATGACGAGGCGAGGCTGGCGGCGGACGGAAAGATGGGCATCCTCAAAAGCATCAAGGGCCGGGTCGAGCAGCTGGGCGGCAGCATGCGGCTGGAGACGGCTCCAGGTGCCGGCACCGAGATCGAGCTGCAGGTGCCCACGAAGCGGGAGGCCGGGTGAGCGGGATCGCGAGGGAGGGAGGGGTCATCGCCGACGTCGACCGGGTTCGGGTGCTGGTGGTCGACGACCACCCGGTCTGGCGCGACGGCGTGCGGGCGGACCTGGACTCGTCGGGGCGGGCGGTGGTCGTGGCCGAGGCGCGCGACGGTGGCGAGGCGATCGAGCGGGCGCGCGAGACCATGCCGGACGTCGTGCTGATGGACCTGAACCTGCCGACCGTGCGTGGCGTCGACGCGATCCACCGGATCGTCGAGGAGTCGCCGCACGTCAAGGTACTGGTGCTCTCCGCCTCCGGGGAAGAGGCCGACGTGCTGGAGGCCGTCAAGGTCGGCGCGGGTGGCTACCTGCTCAAGAGCGCCACCGCCGGCGAGCTGGTGGAGGCGGTGGTCCGGGTGCGCGCGGGCGAGCCGGTGTTCTCGGCCAGCCTGGCCGCGCTGGTGCTCGGGGAGTTCCGCCGGATGAGCGCCGCGGTGCGGGAATCGGCCGAGCCCGGCCTCACCCCCCGTGAGACCGAGGTGCTCAAGCTGGTGGCCAAGGGCTACACCTACCGCGAGATCGCTGACAAGCTCGTCATCAGCGTGAAGACGGTCCAGAACCATGTTCAGAACATTCTCACCAAGCTGCAGCTCTCCAGGCGCTACGAGCTGATGCGCTACGCCATCCAGCGCGGTCTGGACCGGACCTAGCGCCAGGGGGCAGGCCGCGGCCAGGTGCCTGAACTACCCAGGCCAGCTGGGTGCTCCGTAGCGCGAAGATGAGGCCCATGCCGGGTACCGCCGCGGTTGGCGACCCGCGATGCTCCAGTCCGGAGACCCCTGGAGCAGTGGGAGCTGAGCGATGTCCACCCGATGGACCTCGGGACGGTGTCCGGCCTGTGGCTCGACCATCACCGGCCAGCAGCGGCGCTGCTGGACCTGCGGCCTGGACCTGGTCGCTGACGAGCTGGCCAAGATCGCCTATACCACCCGCTTCCTGGGGTGGGCCAGGGGGTATCGGCTGCTCGACGAGCGTGCCCACGCGCGCCTGCGGCGGGAGCTGGACCAGGCGCGCGGCGGGCTCACCGGAGGTGGGCGGCTGCCCGTCGCTGACGTGCCCGCGCCGGAGCGGGCCGGACCAGCCGAGCCCGGCGCGGCGGCGACGGACAGCGCCCAGGCGCGGTCGGGCTGGGGCGCTCCGCCGCCGGCCAACGCCGCGGCGCCGTCGGGCTGGGGCGCTCCGCCGCCGGCCAACGCCGCGGCGCCGTCGGGCTGGGGCGCTCCGCCGCAAGCGCCGCCGCCGCAGCCTCCGCGCCCGCGCGCGACGCGTCGCAGCCCGCGGCACCGGGCCCCCCGGGCCGCGAGGCTGCGGCGGGCGTGGGGCCCGGTCGCCTCGGATATCGGCGTCCACGGGCTCGCGTACCTCGGCGTGCTGCTGATGTTCGCGGGCACGCTCGGCCTTGCCCTCTTCTCCCTCCACTCGGTCAACACCAGTCTGCGCCCGCTGGCCGAGGTGGCCCTGCCTCTGGTCCTGCTGGTGTCCTCCTGGTTCCTGGCGCGACGTGGCGCGCCGCTGGTCGCCGCCAGCCTCGAGCTGCTCGGCGGGGCGGTGCTGCCCGTGCTGGTGTTCGCGTCGCTGCTCGACGGGTCCAGCATCCCGCCCGACCTGGAGCCAGGGCCCCTGCTGGTGGCCGTGCTCTGCGCGATCGCGGCCGGGCTCGCCGGAGCCTACGCGCTGGTCGCGCGCAGACGCCCGACGACGACGTTGCGCTACCTGGTCGGCCCGCTGGGCTGGACGGCGGTGAGCGTGCCGGGGCTCGCCTTTCACCGTGGTCCCTCAGCCGCGCAGATGGCGCTGATCTCGGTCGCGGTCACCGCGACGCTGCTGGCGGCACGGCGCTGGCCGCGGCACCGCCTGAGCCGGCCCACCGAGATTGCCTCGGTCCCTGGGGCGGCCCTGGCGATCGCCCTGGTGCTGGCGTTCGCCGCCGCCGAGGCCTGGCCGCTGTGGCCGGCCCTGACGGCGACAGCCACCACCCTGGTCGCGATCGAGCTGTTGGCCGGCCGCTTCCAGGTCGCTGGCGGGGCGCTGCCGGCCCAGTCGCTGGTGCTCGGCATCGGCCTGGCCGCGGCCGCGCCACGGCTCGGCTGGGCGACCAGCGGCGCCGTCCTGCTCGCCGGCACGATCGTCCTGCTGGAATGGCATGCCCGGCGCCGTCCGGACCCGCTCACGGCGCTCGCCGCTCTTGCCGTCGCCGCAGCCGGGCTGGGACTGGCCATGGCCGAGCCATGGACAGCTGTGACGGCTGCGGCTGTCGCCACCGCCTGGGCGCACACCCGCCGGATCCGGCCGCTCCCGGGTCCCTTCGGTGGCAGCCGCGCATGGGGGTTTGGGCTCTCCCTGGCCGCTTGCCTGGCGCCCCTGGCGCTGGTGAGCGGGCTCGAGCGCGCGCTGCCGGAGGGCCGCGTCTGGGTTGCGCTGGCGGGCCTCACCGTGGCGGCCGCGCTGGCCGTCCGGCGCTGGGGGCCGCGCGACCAGCTCACCGCCTGGCTGGTGCCCGCGGCGGCGATCCTCGCCGCGCTGGGCACGGTGGAAGAACGGCTCGTGGCAGCGCCGTCGGCGCCGGCCGGGTGGCCCGCGGTCGCGGCCGGCCTGGCCGGGTTGGCCCTGGCGCTGATGCCCCGCCGCGCTGTGCTCCGGACATGGTCGGCGGCACCCCCGCTGGCGTGGTCGGTGGCGCTCGGGATGGACGCGGCCGGGGTGTCGCTGACGGTCCGGCCGCTGCTGTGGGCCGCCATCGGACTCGCGCTGGTGGGTTTGGCGACTGCCTGGCGCACCCCGATCGCCGGCCATCTCGCCGCGATCGGATATCTGGCCGGGTTTGGCGCGCTGGCCGCAATCGGGTGGCCCGCGTCGGGAATGGTCGCGACCGCCGTGCTGGCGGCCTGGGTGGCCGCCTGGCTCCTGGCGACCGTGACGGCCGAATTCGGCCTGGCGCCTTTGGTCAACCTTCTCACCCGCGTCGCCGGGGAGAGGACGTGGCTGGCTCGGGCCGTCCGCGCCGTGCCGGCGCTGATGGTGGCGGTCGGCCTTCCGCCGCTGGTGGTGATGGCCGCCGACCTGGCGGGGCTGCTGGACGGGCCGACCCGCCAGGAGCGATCCGCACTCGCGCTGGCGCTGCTGGCGCTGGTGGAGGCGACTGTGGCCGGTCGTCTGGCGGCCCGGCGGCCGCTCGCCGTGGTGCTCGCCGTGGCCGGGGTGGTGGTCTCAGCGGCCGGCATCGCGCTCGCGATCCCCGACCGGTGGTCCCTGATCGCCGCCCTGGGCGCCGCCATCGGCGTGGTGGTGCTGCTAGGGCCCGCGCTCCGGCGGCCAGTGCTGCGCTGGTGGGCATGGATCCTGACGGCCCCGCTCGCGCTGCTGCTGGCGGAAGGGGCGGGCGTCTCCGGTTACTGGCTCCGCGCCGTTCTGGGCGGCTGGGGCGCGCTCCTGCTGATCGGCGGGCTGCTCCTCGATGAGCTGCGGGCTGGACGGCGCGAGCCGGGGCAATGGCTCCGGCTCCCCTGGCTGGACGCACCGGTCGTGCTGGGCGCGCTCGGCCTGGCCGCCGCCATCGCCTCGGCCGCCGTCGAGCCGGCGGCGGTCTTCGCCGGCTGGTGCCTGGCGGGCGCGGCCTGCGCACTGGTGGCGGCCGTCCAGCTCCGCGCCGGCGCGGTGAGCGGTCTCGGCTGGACACTCCTCACCGTGGCTCTGGCCGTGCTGCGGTGGGACCACCAGCCCAGGCAGCCGTGGCTCGGCGTGCTCTGGGCCGCGGCGCTGGTCCTGGCGAGCTGGCTGCTGGAGCGACGCGAGCGCTCGAGCGACCCGTGGCTGCGCTGGGACCTGGCGCCCCTGATGGTCGCCCATGGCGTGGCGCTCGCCGCGGTCGGTCAGGCCACCGTCCTGGGCGACGCCCGCGTGGACATGGCGTCGACGTTGTCTGGCGCTGGCCTGCTGGCGTGCGCTGTGGCGGCCTGGCGGCGAGGCTGGCTGTGGGCGCTCGCCGGCGTCGCGCTGACACTGGCCGGGGCGGCGGTGGCCGGCCCTGGCTGGCTCGCGCTGGCACTGGCTGCCACCGCTGCCGGGACGGCGCTGGCGGCGGCGCGGAGCAGCCACCCCGTGCGTGGCGGCCTCCAGGTCTCCAGCGTGCTCGCGGGCGGTGCGGCATGGCTCCAGCTGATCGACTGGCTCTCCTGGTCGAGCAACCTCGCGATCGGGCTGACCGCGCTGACCGCGGGAGCGCTGGCCTGTGGCGTCGTCGCCGCCGTCCGCGGCGGCCGGGTCGCCGGCGACTGGGCGATCCCGATCGGACTGCTGGCGGCGGCCGCGATCGCGGGCGTGCTGATCGCGGGAGCAGCCCCCGGAGCCGTGGCAGGCGTGCCAGCCGGCCTGCCCGGACTGGGCGTGGCCGGCGGCATCGCCCTGCTCGCCTGCGCGGCTGGGCTCGCCGCCACCCCGCTCAGCCTGGGGGCACTGCGGCCCGCCACGGGCCTGCTCACCTTCGGCGCCGTTCAGGTCCTGCTGGCGGCCGGCCGGACCTCGCCGCCACGCTGGGCGCTGGCCACCATGGCGCTGGCCGTTGCGGCCACGGCGAGCTGCCTCGCCGGATGGTGGACCCGATGGCAGACGCCCCGGCAGGCCGGATCGGGTCAAGCCCAATCCGCGGGATGGTCCTGGGGAACCTCGTGGCTCGGGGCGCTGGTGCCGCTGGCGGGCGCCGCTGGCGGCGGCGGCTTGGTGACCGCGGCCGTGGACGGGCGGCGGGGCCTGCTCGCCGCCGGGCTGCTGCTCATCGGGCTCGAGGCGGCCGCGGGAAGCCTGGTGCTGGGCCGCCCCGGGCTGGGTCGCCTGGCCCCGCCACTCATGTGCGGCGCCTGGCTCGAGCTCACCGCCGAGGCGATCGGCGGCGACCCGCAGTGGCTCACCATTCCAGTTGGACTCACGCTGCTCGTGGTGGTCGAGATGACCCGCGCACAGCTCCGCCGCTCCGGCAGGCCGCTCGACCACGAGCTCAGGCTGCTCGAACACGCCGGTATGCTCCTGGTCGTCGGCGCCGCGCTGGTCCAGACGGTGACCAGGACAACCACGTACGGTCTGGTGGCCAGCCTGCTCGCGATCGGGCTGTGCGCCTGGGGAGCCGCCACCAGGGTCCGGCGCCGGGTGGTCGTAGGATCGGTGACGCTCCTGCTGGCGCTGTTCGGCATGATCGCCGTGCCGGTCGCACAACTGGTGCCCGAGTTCCGTGGCGCCGCCTTGTGGATCGTGCTGACCGTGGTCGGCCTGGTCCTGGTGACCGTCGCCGTCTCGCTGGAGCAGGGCCGGGCGCGCCTCGCCTCCGCGGTGGGCCGAATCGATCGCCTGTTCCAGGGCTGGGAGTGAGCGAAAGGACGTGTCCTCTCAGTCAGGGACGACCCAGTGTCCGCCGCGCATGAGCTCGCGGTCGATGAGTTCGTTTTCTTCGCGCCAGGCCTGGAGCCGCTGCGGGTGAATGCGGAAATAGAGGTAGGAGCTGGTGAGCTGGCGCGGGTCGAAGCCGGTCTTGGCCGCGAAGGCGTCGCCGACCTCGTCCGGGAGCTCGGTGGCCGCCAATGCCTGCACCGTTCCCTCGATGAGGACGAGATCGCGGGTCGGGCCGATGCCGAGGCGGACCTTGCCGGTGGCCTGCAGATTGCGGCTGGTCGGGCTGGAGGACGGTGTGGCCATCAGCAGCGTGGTGCCGTCCCAGAGGAAGGACAACGGCACCAGATAGGGGGTCCCGCTTCCTCCGTCGGCTGTGGCCACCCATGCGTCGGTGTCATGCTCGAGCCGGCGCAGGGCGTCCTGCTTGCGTTGTCTCGGGGTCCGGGGTGGCGGGGTCACGTAGGTAACCTCCTCCTTTTGGATCGATCCGCCAAGCGATGAGCGCGGTGACCGCGCCGCCCCGGTGCCCGGTGCCGCTCAGCCCAGGGAGCCTCCGGACCTGTGGCTCGTGCCCTCAGACCGGCTGGAGGAGGCCGATCTCGTGGCCATGAGGATCCAGACCGATATCCTGGCCTCCGACCCTGTAGCCCACGTAGTAGGCCTCATCCATGATGGGCTCCACGCCCAGGAGGGCGCTGTACAGGGGCTTGGCCTTCGCGAGGTCCTTGACGGGGTAGAGGATCGTCTTGATGCCTTCGGCCATGGAGTGCTCCTCCCGTTGCTCGTCACATCGGCGGGGTTCCGCCGGTCAGTGACATGACAGATCGCGTCGGAGGAATGTGACCGATGGACGAAGGCGACTGGCTGGCGGAGCGATTCGAGGCACACCGTACCCATCTGCGGTCAGTGGCCTACCGGATACTCGGCTCGCTGAGCGAGGCCGACGACGCGGTCCAGGAAGCCTGGCTCCGCCTCAGCCGCTCCGACACCAGCGGCGTCGAGAACCTCGGCGGCTGGCTGACGACGATCGTGGCGCGGGTGTGCCTGAACATGCTGGAGTCGCGCAAGTCGCGGCGCGAGGAGCCCGTGGGGGCGGAGACGCCCGACCCGGTCGCGAGCAACCAGGATGGGGCCGACCCCGAGCAGCAAGCGCTCCTGGCCGAGGGGGTCGGTCTGGCGCTGCTGGTGGTACTCGACACGCTGGCGCCCGCCGAGCGGCTCGCGTTCGTGCTGCACGACATGTTCGCCCTGCCCTTTGACGAGATCGCGCCGATCGTGGGGCGCTCCCCGACCGCGGCGCGGCAGCTCGCCAGCCGCGCCCGCCGCCGGGTGCAGGGCGCGGCCACGGTCCGCGAAGGCGATCTCACCCGCCAGCGAGCGGTGGTCGGCGCCTTCCTGGCTGCCTCACGCGGCGGTGACTTCGACGCGCTGCTCGCACTGCTCGACCCGGACATCGTGCTCCGAGCCGACCGCACAGCCGTGCAGGTGGGCGCATCAAAGGAGGTCCGCGGTCCGGCGGCCGTGGCCGAGATCTTCTCGGGGCGTGCCAGGGCCGCACAACCGGCACTGGTCAACGGAGCCGCCGGAGCCGTGTGGGCTCGGGGCGGACGGCCGCGTGTCGCGTTCAGCTTCACGGTCAAGCGCGGGAAGATCGTCGCAATCGACCTGCTCGCCGATCCCGAGCGCCTCCGCCAGCTCGACCTGGAGATCCTCGACGACTGACCGGCAACTACCCGTCGCCGAGAGCTGGAGCACCAGGTCGAAGATGCGGAAGGCCCGCTGCCAATGCTCGGACCGCGGGTTCTGGAGCTTCGGGTCGACGATGGTGAACGTGCGCTGGTCGCGCCGCTCATGCTGGACCTCCCGGGAGAGGTTCAGTTGACCGGTGTGGAAATCTAGGATTGTGTAGCGTCCTGATGCACCGCCCCAAGGAGACCGCCGCTGTGACTGACAGCTCTTCCGCTCCAGGCCAGCACTCGTCGCCCGAGATCGACACCAGCGTGCCGCACTCAGCCCGAGTCTGGAACTACTGGCTGGGTGGAAAGGACTACTACCCCGTCGACCAACAAGCCGGCGACCAGTTCCGCGAGGTCTTCCCCGAAATCGTCGACGCCGCCCGCGCCTCCCGGGCGTTTCTCACCCGCGCCGTGCGCTACCTGGCCGGTGAGGCGGGCATCCGCCAGTTCCTGGACATCGGCACCGGCCTGCCCACCGCCAACAACACCCACCAGGTCGCCCAGCGGGTGGCTCCGGAGGCCCGCATCGTCTACGTCGACAACGACCCGCTGGTGTTGACGCACGCCCGCGCCTTGCTCACCAGCACCCCCGAGGGGGTCACCGACTACGTCGACGCCGATCTCGGCGAGCCCGACACGATCCTGGAGGCCGCGGCCAAGACACTGGACTTCAGCCAGCCGGTCGCGCTGATGCTGCTGGGGATCCTGGGGCACGTCGGCGACTACGACGAGGCGCGGTCGATCGTGCGGCGGCTGCTGGCCGCCCTGCCGTCGGGCAGCTACCTGGCGCTCGACGATGGCACCAACGTCGTCAACAAGGCGCTGGTGGACGAGGCCCAGCGAGCCTACAACCAGAGCGGCGCGATCCCCTACCACCCCCGCAGCCCTGAGCAGATCGCCGGCTTCTTCGACGGTCTGGAACTCCTGGACCCCGGCGTGGTGTCGGTTCCCCGTTGGCGGCCCGATCCCGCCGACAGCGACGGTAGCGTCCCCGCCGAGGTGGACATGTTCGGCGGCGTCGGGCGTAAGCCATAGCGCGCTGTCCCACGAGCCCCAACGGCCGAACGTCCGAGTACGGATGTTCCGCACGTCCAGCACGACCGCCACGTCTGTGACGAAATCGAAACCGGCGGCCGTGTGGACGATGTGGGTCTTGGCCGGTGACAGCCGCGGACTCAGCGAAGCGAGCAGGCGGAGCGGACTACGCCGGCCACCGGTCCAGATGTGGCTCCGCGCACAGGATCACGTCCTGGCAGCCGTACCGATCGAGCAGCGGAGCGCCGAGTATGTCTGGAATCTCGAGCCGGACCAGGGAGTCAGCACGCGGCACGTAGCAGTGGAAGCCGTGGTCGCGGCACAGGTCCGCAATCAGCTGCCGAAGCCTGGCGGTCCCCGGCAGCACCTCGACGAAGACCGTCGGCTTGCGGGCACACAGGTGCTCGCGGCTCGCCGCCAGCAACGCATGCTCCTGCCCCTCCACGTCCAGCTTGAACAGATCAATCCCGGACAGGAAAGACCGCACGTCCACGGCCGAGACAGAGACGGTCTTCGTGACGCGACGGCTCATCCGTTCCGGGAGCTCGGTGTCGGCACCGATGAATGCGACGGTGGGGGTTGCCAGCTGATCCCAGGGAACGTGCAGCTCGACCGCCGGCAGCTCGGTGTGGGCCACGGCCGCGGCCGTGACGAGCTCGACCGACTCGACTCGGTTGAGGTTGAGGTTGGCACGGCACACGCGGGCGGAGGCGGGGTAAGGCTCGACGGCGATGTACCGAGCATGCGGCCCCGCCTTGGCCCCTTGCACAGTGAAGTAGCCGACGTTGGCGCCGAGTTCAAGAATGGCGGAGGAGCGGCGACAAAAGTGCCGCCACCAGGGCAGGAGTTGCGGCTCCCAGCCCTGCTCCCCGAACCAATACAGCTGATGGAGGACCAGTGACTCTGCATTGACGAACATGAGCTCCCGGTTGTCGCGAAGCGTGAAGGTGGTCACTCCGGCAGGGATGCCGCCGCGGCGCAGCACCTGAAGTAGCGCGTCGTGCGCGCGGTGACGTCGGGACTGCGGCGGTGCGGTGACTGGGCCACGAAGGCGGTCGGCGACCGTGACGGGAAGTCGTCGGACGACCCCAGCCAACCTCCGTCGCGTCCGCAGCTGCAGCTGCAGCACCGCTCGGTCGACGTCCATGCCGTCACCCTATCCAAGCCCGGATCCGCGGCCATGACTACTCTCGTTGATCGGCTCGTCCCCGACGAGTCCTGGACGATCTCCGGCGGAGATACGCGTGGCTTTTGTTGGACTCGCACGCGGATAGTGTAGCTATTTGCTAAACGATCGACCCGGCCGCCGGAGCCTGCCAGCCTCGCCGCATGACTTCCGTGTTGAGGACTCCCCGGCCGCCTGCGCCGGCGGTGGCGCCGCCCGAGCAGGCATCGGTCCGTCGCCTTGGGTGGGCGACGCTGATCACCAGCTTGGGCAACGGCGCCTGGTACACCTGCTGGGCCCTGTTCCTGACCCGTTCGGTCGGGCTGTCGCCGGCGCGGGTCGGGATCGGGATCACGGTCGCGGGCGCGGTCGGCCTGCTGGCGAGCGCGCCGCTGGGCGTGCTCGCCGATCGCTTCGGCGCCGCCGCCTCGACAGTCGCGCTGCCTACCTGGCCGTCGCGCTGGTCAACGCCGGCAGCTTCCTCGTCTACGCGCTGATCGTCGCTGCCCTGCCGTCGGTTGGCGGGCAGCCGCTACCGCGATCGGCGGCGACCGCCGCGCTCGGTGACCTGCCGTACCTGAGCCTGGCCGCGATCGGCGGCGTGCTCGCGCTGTGCTGGGGCATGCTCTCCAGCGGGCTGCCCTTGTGGGTGGACAGCCACACGCTGGCGCCGCTGTGGATCTCGGCGGTGATCGTGGTGCTCAACGCCGTGGCGATCGCCGTGCTGCAGATCCCGGTCACCCGCGGCGTCGCGTCGCCGCTTGGCGCCGCCCGGACCGCACGGCTGGCCGGCACCGCGCTCGCGCTGTCCTGTGGGCTGTTCGCGCTCAGCCAGGGCCGCGGCGGCGTCATGGTGGTGCTGATCCTGCTCGGCGCGGCCACCATCCACGTCGCCGGTGAGCTGTTGTTCGTCGCTGCCTGCTGGCGCTGGTCGGTCGACCTGATGCGCCCCGACGCGCCCGGTCAGTACCAGGGCGTCTTCGCGACCGGACAGGCGACCGCGCAGATGATCGCGCCCGCCGTGATGACCACGCTGGTCATCGGCCGCGGCGCGGCTGGGTGGCTGGCGCTGGCCGGCGTGTTCACGCTCGCGGTGCTCGCGGCGATGCCGGCCACGCGATGGGCCCTGCGAACCCGTCGAACCCCAGATGCCGCCAAGCACCACGAAGCAACCTACTAGCGGAAGCGCGGAAGGAGGACAACCCGATCATGCGTGACACGCACCAGGCTGACCGCGGCAGCGCCAGGGGCAAGGTTCTGTGGGGTCACCTTCCTGTCCGGCCCATCCGGGCCGCGGTCGACACCGCCCCGGCGGCCGCCGAAGGAAAAACCTCGTCCTGTTTGGCGCCAGCATCGGCCGGCAGTGCATCGAACACGGGCTCGTCGACGAGCTGCTCATCCACTTGGTGCCCGTCCTGCTCGGCGACGGGTTGCGGCTGTTCGCGCGGTCCGGCAGCCAGCCGGTACGGCTGCAGCGACTCAGCCTGGGGGAGTCTGGGCGGGTGACGGATCTCCGCTTCAGTGCCGTGCATCAGCCATGACCGGCCCAGAACACCGACGATCAAGGGGTGGCGCTCTCCACCTGACCGGCACCCGCCGAGGTGTTGCGGTCTCGAGCGACCCGCTCGTCGACCAGCCCGGCCCGCAGGTGCCGCGGGGACGCGTGCCTGGTTGGCGAGCCGCCGGAAGCGGCGCGGCAGTAAGCCTCGCCATCTTGACCCAGAGGTCATGATCGGGATAGTGACAACGTTTGCGAAGGACACTTTTGGGGATGACGCCGATGAGTTCGGCAGGTGCCATCGCCGCCATTGTCACTGCGATGGCAGCGGTACTAGCTGTTGGCGGCGGCTATGTACAGTTCGTGTTGAAGCGCTCGCTGCTCCCATCTGTGGAGTTCGACGTTGATTTTGAGATGCACCACAGCGGATCGACGCAACTGATTGGTGAGGTCTCCTGCGTAATCAAGAATCTCGGATCGAGCATGCTAATCGTGACCAATGTGAAGTGTCGCATTCGATACCCGCCTGGCCGCGGATAGCGAGGACTACCTTAGGCATGAATCGGTCGAGCCATATTTCAAGCACCGCGTTCCTCAGGCGCCCGCGTCCGCTGACAAGTCTGAGGAAGAGCTGTCGCGCAACCCGAGCGGTACCAAGTGGTTCTTTTTGGCGGAACCTCGGACGTTTGTCCAGCCGGGCGTTGCACAGCGCTACCGCAAGCCAGTCGCCATGCCGGCGACGGTCCAGCTACTCGATGTCTTGGGGTCGTTCGACTACCGCATCGAGGTAGGGCGAACGACAAACATCTTGGTGTGGCTCTTCGCGCGTCCTCCGAAGGACATTGACTGGCGAAAAGGCATACGGAATCACACGGCACGGCGCACGTTTTGTGTTGGCCAGCGGAAGGGTCCGGAAATAATGTTAGGACCGCCGAGGTAATCAGGCGAGCGATGGGCTACGCTGGGCTCCAGGTTTACACGAGTCGACCGTCGGCGAATGCTGACTGCCGGTCGAGGGCGGCCAGCCGCCATGACCTGACGGAGTACCGCTACTTGTTCGTGCGGCGCACTGGTCAGCCCTTGGCCAGACGGGCGCTGGCGAGCGCGGCAAGCTCCGTTCGATTGGCAATCCCGAGCTTGGCGTAGACGTGTGACAGGTGGGTCTTGACGGTCTCCCGGCTCATGAGCAGGCGGTCGGCCATCTCCGGGTTGCTGAGGCCATCGATGACCAGCCGGACGATGTCGAGTTCTGTGGGGGTGAGGCTGCCCCAGCCCGTGGATGGCCGGCGGCGCGTGCCGCGGCTTCGGCGGACGTAGGCCACCGCCTCGTCGAGGCTCAGGCGAGCGCCTTCGGCCCATGCCTGGGTGAACGGGCGGTCGCCGAGAGCAGCCCGCAGACTTCCGACCGTCGCTTCGTAGGTCCGCCGTCGGGCGGGACTGTGCGGGTAGGCCATGGACGCGCGCGCCTGGTCGCTGGCGGCGAGGACACGGACGGCTGTGGATACCCTCCCGGCGCGAGCACCGAGCGTGGCCAGCGCCTCGAGGCTGTCGACGTAGAAGGTGCGCAAGCCATGCTCGACGCGCTCGGTCAGGGCCGCGTGATGGAGCTCGATCGCGCGGTCCTCGTCGGCGACCGCCAGGTGCGCCTGCTGTTCGAGGGCGTCGGCGAGGATACGCGGCATGCCCAGTCCACGGGCGGCGGACACGGCTCGGTCGAGCACGCTGTGCGCTTTGTCGAACCGGCCGAGGCAGGCCAGGGCAGCGCCCAATCCAGGCAGCGATTGCGCCGCGAGCCACGTCTCGGCGCCGCGATCGGTCGATCGCGCCTCGCGTCCGAACCAGGTCGCCGCCTGCTCCGGATCGCCCCGCCACAGATGCAGGGCTCCCATGGTCCGCGCCATCTCGGGCACGAACACGTCGTTCGCGGCGTTTTCGATCAGTCGCAGGACGGGCCGCATGAGCTGGAGCCCGCCGTCGACGTCGCCCGCGAGACCACGGACGATCGCGAGCACGCTCCGGGTGGAGCCCACCCTGAGGTAGTCGCCGAGCGGCTCGGCGGTCTGGATGGCCTGTTCCGCGAGGCGCCGGGCCAGATCGATCTGGCCGGTGTACAGTGCGCCGCTCGCCTGGAACGAGAGGGTGGTTGCCGCGATCCCCCGATGACGATGACAGAGCCCTTCGACGGCGGATCGCAGGAGCGGTTCGGCTGCTTCGTGGCAGTCCCGGAGGTGGAGGATGATGCCCTGCAGGGCCCGCGTTGCATCAGTGAGCAAGGCATCGCCGGTGACCTCGGCGGCACGGAGGGCATCGACGCTGAGCCGCCAGGCAGAGTCGAAGTCGGTGTAGAACTGCCCGACCGCCGACAGTGTGAGGCACAGCGCGCGCAGTTGCTCGTCGCCCTGTTCGGTGGCGATCGCCAGGGCTCGTTGCGCCGCGTCGTACTCGAGGCCGAGCGGGCTTGCCGTGTCGGCGACCAGTGCAATGCCGGTCAGCAGGCGTGCCTGAAGCGTGGATCGGTCGTTCGGCGCCCGCTCGACGGCACGCCGCAGGAACTCGATGCCCTCGTGTCCGTGCCGGTGGAGGTGCCACAGCCAGGGCAGCTTGGCGGCGAGGCGGCGACCGGGCTCCGGATCGGACGCTGCCAGTCCCCAGTCGAGGGCTGCGCGCAGGTTGTCGTGCTCTCGCTCGAGCTGGGTTCGCCAGGCGTCCATGTCGCGCTGCAGCTCAGGATCGATGGCCTCGGCCAGGGCAAGGAAGTGGCCGAGGTGGCGGTCACGAGTCGCGTGGACCTCGCCGGCTTCCGCCAATCGGTCGGCGGCATACTGCCGAATCGTCTCCAAGAGCCGATAGCGTGACTCGCCGTTGCGCTCCTCCGCAACGACCAGCGACTTGTCCACCAAGCGACCCAAGGCGTGGATCACGTCGTCACGGGCGAGGGCGCCGGCGGCGGCGACCGCGCGCGCCGCCTCCACCCCGAATCCGCCGGCAAACACAGCGAGCCGGCGCAGGACGATCCGGTCTGACTCGTCCAGCAGCGCGTGGCTCCATTCGATCGACGCCGCGAGGGTCTGCTGACGAGGGACGGCACCCCGAGGGCTCCGCACCAGCAACGCAAACCGGTCGTCGAGCCCTGCCTCGATCTGCTGCGGCGTGAGCGTTCGCAACCACGCGGCGGCGAGCTCGAGCGCGAGCGGAATGCCGTCCAGGCGCGCGCACATCGTTCGCACCGCGGCCTCGCTCGAAGCATCGAGCGTGAAGCATGGCCGAACCAGGCTGGCGCGCTCCAGGAACAGAGCGAAGGCATCATCTTCGGAAAGCGGCGGTACTCGCCACACCGTCTCGCCCGCCAGCCCGAGTGGCTCCCGACTGGTCGTCAGCACCGTCACCTCGGCGCTGGACCGCAGCAGCGCCTCCGCCACCTTCGCTGCGCCCGCCAGGACCTGTTCGCAGTTGTCCAGGAACACGAGCATCCGACGGTTCCGTAGCTGCGCCGTCAACGACCGCAGCGGGCCCTGCACGGGCTCCACGAGCACCCCGACCGTCGCCGCGACCACGTCGGCGACCTGCGCGGGATCGGCGACCGTCTCGAGCTCGACCCAATACACGCCGTCCGGCCACCGCCCGACCTGGTCGGCGGCGAGCCGAGCGGCGAGACGTGTCTTGCCCGAGCCACCGACGCCCGTGAGCGTCACCAACCGCCGCCCCACCAGGAGAGCGGATACGGCGGCCAGCTCGGCCTGCCGCCCGACGAAGCTGGTGAGGTGGATCGGCAGGTTGCTCGGGGTCTCCGCGATTTTCGTGTGCGGCACGATCGACGCCCCGGTGTCCGGGCGCGACGCTGCGGTGGTCTCAGACATGGCCCTCCTTAGTCTGCCATCGTCGGGATGTCGCCCAGGCGGGGGATGTTCCGGGCCGGGCCTTCGTGGGAGCGTCGCTCGGAATGAAGACGCTCGATGAGTGCACCTACCCGAGGTGGGTGCGGAGGATGTCATGACTACTTCGTCCAACCCCGTGCGGAGACCCGAAACCGCCAGTGGGCCCCTGGTGGTCTCCACGGCGAACCCGCGCTACTTCACCGTTGCCTCCGACCAACGGAAGGCTGTCTACCTCACCGGATCCCACATCTGGAACAACCTCCACGACGGGATGGGTCCCGGTGCGGAATGCGCCGAGATTTCCGAACAGCTCGACTACGGCGCCTACCTCGACTTCCTGGCCGAGCACGGCCACAACTTCATCCGGCTGTGGCGCTGGGAGCAGTTCAAGTCCCAGGCCGCCGGCGGCGACTTCCACCTGTGCATGACCCCCCAGCCCTGGGCGCGAAGCGGGCCGGGAACGGCCAAGGACGGCAAGCCGAAGTTCGACCTGGACCGGTTCGACGAGGCGTTCTTCGACCGGCTCCGTGACCGCGTCGTCGCAGCGGGCCAGCGGGGCATCTACGTCGCGGTGATGTTGTTCGACGGGTGGGCCCTGCACCTCAGCCCAGCACCCGACCACGTCGAGGGACACCCGTTCCACGCCGCCAGCAACGTCAACGGCGTGGAGATCGGCTCGATCGTCGACTACCAGGTCCTGCCACTCGACCCGCGGGTCCAGGCGCTGCAGGAGGCCTATATCCGCAAGGTGGTCGACACCCTTCACGACCTGCCCAACCTGCTGTGGGAGGTGGCCAACGAGTCCTCGGGCGGCGGCAAGGTCGACCCGGCCTTCGCCGAGGCGCTGGGATTGCCGGGCACGCCCGAGTGGGGCGACTCCACCGCCTGGCAGTACTGGGTGATCGACCGCGTCAAGCGGCACGAGCAGGAGAAGGGCTACGACCCGCATCCGATCGGGATGACGATGCAGTTCCCCGTCCCGGAGCAGACCAAGGTCAACGACCCGCTGTTCAACAGCCAGGCCGAGTGGATCTCGCCCGGCTACGACGACGAAATCTTCGCCGGGGGCGGGCATCCCATGGCGCCGGGCTCTCCGCAGTCGCGGTGGTTGGAGGACCCACCCGCCGCCGACGGCCGCAAGGTTGTGATCCCGGACACCGACCACTACGCGCCTGGCCGCGGCGACGCGCTGTGGGCCTGGAAGTCGTTCCTGCGAGGCCACCATCCGATCCTGATGGACCTGGGGCTGATCGGCGGCGTCAACCCGCCCGACCCGTCGGCCGGCGGGCCGATGTCCTATGCGGCCTTTGAGCCCGCCCGCTACGCCATGGGCGACACGCTGCGCTTGGCCGAACGGATCGACCTGATCCAAATGCAGCCGCGAGGGGACCTGAGCTCGACGGGGTACGCGCTGGCCAAGCCGGGCCAGGAGTACGTCGTCCTCCAGCCGAACGCGGCTGAGCCGTTCACGGTGCTGCTGGAGCCGGGCACCTACGCGGTGGAGTGGTTCAGCGTCGAGGGCCGCCAGACGGTCCCTGGAGCAGCGATGACCGTCGAGCGCTCCAAGGCCAGTAGCTTCAGCGCGCCATCGGCGGCGTCTGGCCCCACCGTGCTGTACTTGAAGGCGGCTTCGACAACGTGACCTGGCCGGTGGTTGGCGCTCCGGGTTGGGTACGCCGCCGGCCGGAGGTCTGAACCCGTCCGGCCGGCGCGAAATGGCAACGTGTGCAGGACCTGCCGCGGGACTATGGGGTGTCGTTTGGCGAGGTGACGGTGCCGGTCTGGACGAAGATGGTGAACTCGCGGGTGGGCTTGTTGGTGAGGTTGGCGGGCCCGCCGCAGCCGCGTGCGCAGGAGGGATCGTCGTTGGGTATCAGGAGGTCGTAGCTCAGGAGTCGGGCGGAGGTGCGGTCGAACAGGATCTCGACCCGGGTGGGGACGCTGCCGCCTGGTTCGATGGTGGTGGTGGCGAGCTTGACACCGGTGCGGCCGAGCCGGTCGGTGGTGTTGGGGGCGGTCAGGCTGACGCCGGGCAGGTTGCTGGCGACCTGGAAGGCGGCCGCTCGGAGCTGGGGCGATGCGGCTGGCTTGGTGAGCAGGTCGAGGGTGAGCTGCCAGCGGTAGGCGTTCACCAGCGCGTGCCGTGACGGGGGTTGGACGAGCCGGCTTGGCTCCCGGGTGCTGTGCCGTGCGGCGCTGTTGTCGCGCGTGGCTTTTTCGGCGTAGCGCTCGGCGACCGCGGTGATCGTTGCGTTCAGCGGTTGGGGTTGGGTGGGGAGGTCGTGGACCGTGACGGTCATGCCGAAGACCCGGTCGGGCGCTTCGACATCGATCGTGAGCGGGGGTGGCTGGGTCTCGTCGGTGCTGCCGTCGGGGAGTTGGTTGCTGTGTTTGCCGTCGGTGTCGCCGCTGCGGTCGTTGACGGTGTAGGAGCGGTCGACCCGGTGGACGGTGCGCGGGTCCGGGGTGGCGTTGCGCAGGGTGCGGATGGCCTGCCAGTAGTGGTCGAAGCCGCGCTCGTCCGCCGGGGTCGGGAAGCGGTACCGCGGCCCCTGGGCCTTGACGCGGATGGCGCGGCGACCGTCGTGTGCGGCGCTGACCCAGACCTCGTTGGACTGGGTCTGGTCGCTCTGGAACCGGACGCCGTCGACCGTGCCGACCCGGGTCGTACCTTCCAGGGTCTTGCTGTAGTAGTACCGCCCGGGGCCGGGACCCGGTTGGGCCGCTGCGGTCTGAGCCAGGGCGCTGAGGGTCTCGGCGGCGTTGGCGGGCGCCCCCGTGCCGGGGCGGAGCTGGCTCGGTCCCACGGTGGTGAGCTGCACGCCGGCAACCGTGGCGATCACCAGCGCGGCGACCGCGGCAAGGCGGTACCGTCGGGTGCCGCGTCGGCGTCGCGGGGCCGTGGCGGTCTGGGGGCGGGCGTGGCGGTGCTCGGCGGCCACCGCGAGGAGCTGGTCGAGCAGCCGCCGGTCGAAACCGGTCAGGTCGGTGGCGTAATCCATGCGCTGCGGCAGTGGCCGCCGTCCGTGCCGGGGTGGGGTCTGTCGGCTCATGGGGTGTGGGTTCCTCTCGTGATGGCGGCGCCGTGCCGGGCGGCCCCGGACGGCGACGGTTGGCGGGAGGCCTGCCTGGCGGTGAGGTCTGAGGCGGTGAGGTCTGAGGCGGCGCGGCTGATCCGGCGCCGCGCTCGTGCCAGCCGCATCCGCGCGGCGACGGCGCCGATGCCAAGGGCCGCGGCGGCCTCGCTTGGGGTCAGGCCGTGCTCGCCGACGAGGGTGAGCATCTCCCGCTCGGCCGGTGACAGGCGGTCAAGGGTAGGGTTCAGGTCCTGGTAGCGGCGGGCTGCGTCGATCTGTTCGTCCAGCCGGGTGTAGTCGTCGGGTTCCAGCAGCCGCTGCCCGCCGGCGCGTCGTAGTGCCTCGGCCTCCCTGGCGCGGGCACGGCGGTCGGCGGCGATCAGGTTGGTGGCGATCCCCAGCAGCCAGGCGATCGGGCGTCCGCGGGCGCGGTCGTAGCGGTCGGTGGACTCCAGCGCGGTCAGGAACGTGGCCGCGACGACGTCCGCCACCCGCGCGGGGTCGCTGAGCCGGCTGGTGGCAAAGCGGGTCAGGGCGAGCAGGTGACGCCGGTAGAACTCCTCCAGTGCGGCAGGGTCACGCTGCATTGCCGCCACCAGCTGCTCGTCGGTGGTCGTATTCAGCTCCGTGCGCGTCACACCTCGCTTGGTCGGGTGGCCGTCGGGCGGTGGGTGCCACCCGATGGGCTCCGGTCCGTTGGTGCTGGTATCGCCTGCATTGGCACGCCACGCCCCAAGCGTCACATCACCGGGCTGAAGCGGCCCGAATGGCCGACGCGCTGGCCGGCGGCAGCCCCACGTCCCGCCTGGGGCCTTGCCGCCGACGCCACTACGGCGCCTGAACGACCGCCGCTGGCGTCTCGGACTGGTGCTGGTGCTGGTCACCGTCGCGGCCACAGCCGCGCTTGGCCCGCCCGCGCCCGCGGCGCAGTCCCCTTCCTCGCCCGCCATCTGACCTGCCGCCTCTCCGGGTACGGCCCGGCTGGCGGCAGGCTCGGCGCATACCAGGTGACCCTGCTCACCGGGGACGTCGTCAGCCTGCACGGCCGCAAGGACGGCGCACCGGACGTGCGGATCCGCCCGGCGGCGCTGCCGTCAGGCGACGAGCCGTCGTTCCAGATCACCACCAGCGCGCAGGGTATGCACGTGATCCCCGCCGATGTCGCCCCGCTCGTCCCGGGCACGCTCGACCCTGCCCTGTTCGACGTCACCAGCCTCGTCGCCCAGGGCTACGACGACCGGCACGCGCCAGGCCTGCCGCTGCTGGTCCGCAGCAGCCAGCCGGCGGCACGGCGAGGGTCACTTGGCGCCCTCGCCGCCGGCGAGCCGGCGGCCGCGCGGCAGCGTCCGACCTGCTCGGCGGGGTGACCCGGATCCAGCTGGACCGCAAGCTCGTCAAGCCCAGCGCGCTGGACCGCAACCTCATCCAGGTCAACGCCCAGGCGGCATGGGATGCCGGCGCCACCGGCCAGGGCGCCAAGCTGGCGGTGTTGGACACCGGCGTCGACGCCACCCACCCGGACCTGGCCGGCCGGGTCGCTGCCGCGGAGGACTTCACCGGAGCGGTCGACCCCACCGACCGGCTCGGGCACGGCACGCACGTGGCCGGTATCGCCGCCGGGAGCGGCGCGGCCGCGGCGGGTGAGCGTCGCGGGCTGGCGTTCGACGCCGACCTGCTCGTCGGCAAGGTCTGCGACGACACCGGAAGCTGCGCCGACTCGGCGATCATCGCGGGTATGGAGTGGGCCGCCGCACAGGGCGCCAAGGTCGTCAACCTCAGCCTGGGCGGACCGCACACCGACGGCCTGGACCCGGTCGAGGAGGCACTGGAACGGCTGACCGCCGACCGCGGGATGCTGTTCGTGGCCGCCGGGAACGGCGGGCCCCGCGGGAGCCTGCCGCCGGAGTCCGGCACAATCAGCTCCCCGGCGGAGGCGCCGTCCGCGCTCGCGGTCGGCGCCGTCGACGCTGAGGAGGCCACCGCTGGCTTCTCCAGCACGGGCCCCGCCCAGGGCGACCTTTCACTCAAGCCGGAGATCACCGCACCCGGCGTGGACATCATCGCCCCGCGTGCCAGCGGCAGCGAGCTGGGCGAGCCCGTCGGCGAGAACTATATGAAGCTGTCCGGAACCTCCATGGCCGCCCCGCACGTCAGCGGGACTGCGGCAGCGCTGGCCCAGCGCTTCCCGGACTGGTCTCCCGCGCAGCTCAAGGCCGCCCTGGTCGGGACCGCCACCCCCTCCGGGGACCCACGAGTCGTGGGGCTCACCTGTCATCCGGTTGCCCGGCCACCACGCCAGGGTCAGGCGGGATGGCGGCGACGCGCCCGTAGCCGCTACCGGTGCCGCCGACGGTGAACCGGTAGCCGGGAATCGTGGTGACCAGCAGCAACTCACGCGGGACGCTGGCGACCTGGAGCCGCCGGTCCAGCGCGGCGCGATCTGCCTGGTCGTCGCTGAGTCGCATCAGCTTTCGATTGTCGAGGCCAGCTTGGCGTCGCGCCTGGGCCTTGTGGCCGCGCTCGCAAAGTCGGTGGGGACCGTGAGCCTGGTGATGGGGCCGCGGTGCGCCATGATCCAGGCCTGGCCGGTGGTGATGGCGACCAGCGCGCCCATCACGCCGAGGTAGGTGGGGGCTGACCAGCGGGCAGCGGTAATGGAGTAGTGTGCGAGCAGCGTCACCATCATCCCGCGGCCGACAGTGGCGATGGCTGAGATGAGGGCCTCGTCCTGCCGCCAGCCACGCTCGGCCGACAAGGCCCGCAGCAGCCATAGTGCGACCGCCAGATACACGGCCCAGGCCACAACCAAGGTCGAGGTTGGCTGCTTGACGGTGGCGAGGGTGATCGCTCCCGCGGTCCAGCAGGCGGCGCTGAACGCGCAGGTCCGCCGCCGCCCGTGGCGGACCAGGAAGGTGCGCTTGCCGAACAGGGCGTCGCCGCGGACGTCTCGGAAATCCTTGAGCACGATGCGGCCGATGAACCCCACGTACAGGCCGCCGAGCAGCGCCAGGTCGCCCGCGGCGATTGAGCCGCGCGCGCCGAGGACGCCCACAAGATAGGGCACGGCGACATAGCCCGCCGGCAGCAGCAGGGAGGCAACCACACCGCGGTCGGCGACGCGGACGGGTCGCAGCGAATAGGCGGCGCTGAGGGCGAGCCCGGCTGTGACGACGACGATCGCCCCCGGGTGCAGCATCGCGCTCGCCACTAGGGCCACGACGGCGGCGATGACGCCCAGGACCACCAGCTCGTGGCGCGCGGTGGTTCCAGCCGCCAGTGGTCGGCGCCGGTCCCCGGGGAGGTTGATCCGGTCGATGGCCTGGTCGGCGAGGTCGTTGACGGTGACCGAGAACAGCAGGTACCCGACTATCACCAGCAGTGCCTTGGCCAGCAGCACGTGGTTCTCACCCTGGCCGGCCTGGGCGAGACCGAGTGCGGTGAACAGTCCGAGCAGCAGGATGACGGCGGGTCGGGCCAGCAGGATCACGAGTCGGATGCGCTGGATCATTTGTTGCTCCCATACATGCCGAACCAGGCGGTGAACACGAGTGCGGCGGCGAGGGCCAGCAGGCCGAGAAGGGCGATCGCGATGACCGTGCCAACCACGGTGAGCCCAAGGATCGGCCCAAGTAGCTTCGTCCAGGATCGCCATGGAGCGGGTGATCTGCCGCGCTGTCGCTGGGGCAGTGGGTGAGGCTGTTCGGTCGTCACGGGAGGCCTCCTGTCATGTCGGTGTGCAGCGCCGCCGCCACCGTGTGGGCGAGCGCGGCCAGGGGTCGGTCGTTGACGATGACCCGGTGGGCGACGCGGCGTCCCGCCGCGATCTCGGTGTGGTGGTCGTCCAGCCGGGCGGCAAGCTCCGCCGGCGCGCAACCGCGCGACAGCAGCCGCGCGCGTGCCCGCTGAGCGGTGTCCTCGAGCTGATACACGAGCTGGTCGGGGAAGAGCTGGGCGAAGCGGTCCACGAATGGGGCTCGCAGGATGACCGCGTCGATCGGTCCACCGACAGGTGGGTGCAGGGCCGGCAGTCCGTAGCGAAATGGGAGCCCGGGCAATGCCGCTGTCTGGAGGAAGAAGCCCTGCGAGCAGAGTCTGTCGAAGGCCGCGTCAGAGATGAAACGGTGCTCGGCAGACCCGCTGCGCTCGTCATCGCGGCTTGGGCGGTCTGTCCAAGTGGGATGGACCCGGAGCACACCCCGTCGCTGCAGCTCGCGTATCACGCTGGACTTGCCGCTGCCCGACGGGCCGATGACAACGAGCAGCCGATGGTGATGGCTGGTCTGCTGGTGGGCTGCCATGCTGGGCTCCGGCGTCTGGGTGGTCGTGGACCTCGACGCCGAGTGTCCGGCAAGCCGCTGCCGGCGAATATCCGGGTCTGCCCCTATTTCACTCCGGGGGAATCCCCTATTCGATGCCGTGCTCTATGGCGAAACGGACCAGCTCGTGGCGCCGGTTGAGGTGGAGCTTGCCGAGGATGTTGCGGACGTGGTTCTCCACTGTCTTCTCCGCGATATACAGCTCCTCGCCGATCTCGCGATAGGTATGTCCCCGTGCCACCAACTGCAGGACCTCTCGCTCCCGCTCCGAAAGCGGCTGGGTCCCGGAGGCGGCCTTTGTGAGCCGGCGGAACTCGCCCAGCACCAGCGACGCCAGCGCCGGGGAGAACACCGGCTCCCCATCGACGGCTCGCTTGAGCGCGGTCAGCAGTTCGGGTCCGGGGGTGGACTTGACCAGGTACCCGACCGCCCCCGCCGCCACCACGTCAAGCAAGTCTCGTTCCTGCTCGGACACGGTCAGCATGACGATCCGCGTGTCGGCCGCGCAGGCCCGCACCACGGCGATCCCGCCGCCGTCGGGCATGTGCAGGTCGCACACGGCCAGGTCAGGCATGGTGGTCCTGATGACCTCGATGGCCTCCCGGGCGCCTCCCGCCTCGCCGACCACCTCGAAGTCGCTGCCCAGGTCCGCGCGGACGCCATCGCGCCAGATCGGGTGGTCGTCGGCCAGTACCACCGTCGGGCGTCTCACAGCCACAAGCACACCTCCGTGCCGTGGCCGGGACGGCTGCGCACCTCGGCACGGCCGCCGATCTCCACCATTCGGCCCACAATCGAGCGGTCGATGCCGACCCCAGGCGGCGTCATCCCTGTGTCGAAGCCGGCGCCGTCGTCCTTGACCGAACAGAACAGGCCGCCGTCGTCGTTGGGCTCGACGAACACCGTCACGCGCTGGGCCTGGGCATGCTTGCCGGCGTTGGTCAGCGCCTCGCTCACCGCCCCGCTCAACGCCTCCACCTGCTCCTGGCGAAGCCTGGGCAGGTCGTCTGGGACCAGCACATCGGCCGGGACCGCGAAGGCGGCATCGAACCGGGCCGCCACGGCGCGCAGCGTCGCACCGAAGTCGTCGGCGCCGTCGCCGGCGATCGTGTCGCCGAACAGATAGCGACGCAGCTCACGATCCTGCTCGCGGGCCAGACGAACCAGGCTGGCGTCGGTTGAGCGCCGCTCCACCACCGCCAGGGTCTGCAGCACCCCGTCATGCAGAGTCCGGGCCACCTCCTCGCGGGCCCGCGCTGCCGAGATCTCTCGTTCCGCTCGCCGCAGCAGCCAGGCCACATAGCCGGCCACGGCCCCGGCGACCGCGTAGAACAGGCCGGTGCTGACCAGTGAGATGACCTGGCCGCCATCCAGATCGCGAGCACCGTTGGCCAGGGCCGCGCCCAATCGGGCCAGACCCAGCAGCAGCCCGGCGCCGATCCCCCAGGTGGCACCGAAGGCCACCCCGACGCTAAGCACCGCCACCAGCGGCCAAACCGAGCCAAGCGGCTGCGAGACCGAGAAGGCATGGCCGGACCCGTATGCCCAGCCGTCGCCCAAGACCAGCGCGGTCGCCAACGCCAACTCGCTCACCACCGCGGGCGGCCCGAGCAGCCGTGCCGTGCCGCAGCCACACGGTCGCCAGGATCGTGTAGACCAGCGCCCCAGCCACCAGCACAACCGCCAGCCAGGCACGCCGGAGATCGTGATAGCTCATGGCGACCACCGATGCCATCCATCCCCACGCCGCCCAGCGAAGCGCCAAGAGTCCTCTGAGCACGACCCGTTCCATCCAGCCAACCCTAGCCCGCCCAGCCATCTCGAGGAAATACCGGACTCTCGACGTACACCGATCGCAAGCCCATGCCCGGCTGCGCGCTGCGGGTGGTGTGCGTGTTCGCGGCCACGAGAACCGATGGCCGCTGACAATGTGTGGGACGGCAGCCTCGCTGACAGCGGTGTTCCAGCAATGGACGAGTCGGTGCACCCAACTTGCCACAATCCCAACACGCCGCCAGCAGCGTTTCCGCTGGTCAACGGTTCTGTCATCGGTTTGCCGGGCCAGCACGACAAGGTCCGGCGTGGCGGCTATCAAGAGCGCTCACGGGCGGCCTGCCTGGAGCCATCGGCCCTGCCGACGGCATAGCGGGTATGCCGTCGGCAGGGCCGGGTGTCCGCCTCAGGAGGAGGGGGCGCACGGTGTTCATCGCGGCTACGCCGGGGATCGGCAAGACCCGGCTCGCCGAGATGGTCCAAGGTCGCGCCCGAGCCCAGAGCAGGAAACGACACCCCGAGAGGGCCTGGGCGCTGCTCAGCAGCGCGTCCACGGTCGCGGAGGACCTGGGGCTTGTCACGCTCCGGGAGCAGATCGAGGGGTTGCAGCAGGAAACCGGCCCGAGCGATCCCGCCGTCGAGGCAGGCGGGGAGCCAGAGCCCGCCATGATCCGACACGAAGGTGATCTTTGGACGGTGGCGTTCGAGGGGCGGGTGATTCGGCTCCGCGACCCCAGCGGACTGCACTACCTTGCTCGGCTTCTCCGACAGCCCAACCAGGAGCCCCGGGGGTGAGACAGCGCGATCCGGTCGGTGATCGGCGGCGGCGAGGGCGGCTGGGCGGGTGCGGCGGGTGCCATGCGCTAGTGTCCGCTCCTCCCCGAACGGCAAGGAGCGGACACTACATCCCCAAAGCAGCAAACCGAATGACGATGGAGCTAGCGCGCGAGGTGACCGCGACCGGTCAAATTCTCTTCGCCAGAGTGTAACGCTCCCGAGGCACTCAACGGTTTGTCCTGACAGACGACAAACCCGCTCACGGCGGCCATGCCCGGCATGCGCGTCTCGGACAGGACGTCCCCAGGAGGGAGCCAGTGCCCGCGGTGCGAACAGGAAGCAGGTTCCCGCTGATCGCCATGGCGGTCACCCTCATGGCCGGGCTGTTGCTGTTGCTCCTCGGTAACACCGCCTTCGCGGCCCCCAACCCGCCGGGGAACAACGGCACCGTCAAGATCCACAAGATGCCGCTGGACAGTAACCCGTGGAACCAGCCGCACGTCGGGTGCCCCTTCACGGTCACCTTCTTCGGCTTCGACGAGGGCGACGTCGCCACGGTCATCTTCACGGCCTGGGCCCCGACCGGCAAGGGGGCGCTCCTGCTGACCGACACGGTCGACATCGGTGCGGATGATAACTCCGGTGGCGGCAGCCCGGCGGGGTTCGATGGCGAGAAAACCTACACGCTGGACTTCGACGGCATCGTGCCCCAGGAGCAGCAGGGCTTCCACGTGAAGCTGAATGTCGCCGTCACCAGCCCGGGGAGTAAGACCCCCAAGTTCAACAAGTACAAGGTGTTCTGGGCCCAGCCGTGCGTGAGCGAGAGCAGCACCACCACGTCGACCACCACGCCGGGCGGTAGCACCACCACGACGGAGTCGGGCGGCACGCTGCCGGCTTCCAGCCTGGGTGGCAGCGGCTCCTCGGCCGCCGGCGGCGGGGGCGCTCTGCCCTTCAGCGGCAGCAACTCGCTGCCCATGATGGTCGCGGGTCTGGCCCTGCTCGCGCTCGGCGCGGCCAGCCTGGTGGCCAGCCGGCGTCATAGCAAGAGCGGCGCGTAGCGCAAGATCCCCACGCAGAGGGGCGAGCTTCGAGTGAAGCTCGCCCCTCTGCGGCATTCTGGCGTGGTAGAACCCTCCCGTGGCGCCGACGATCGCGACCGATCTAGAGGGGGCAGCCGCCGCGTCCTCGCCCGGGGCGATCGAGTGACCGAGCTGGTGCCGCCTTGGCCGCGACGAGGTCCAGCTGGGGCGGCAAATAGCCCGGCTCGGGCGTGCTGGTGGGCGTGGCGCCGTTCGCGGCCCGACCGACCCATCAGCCCTCGAGCTGGTCGAGCGGCAAGAAGGCAACACCACCAGCGACTACCACTGACTTCGGGGCGCCCGGCGATACCGCCTGCCGATGAGCGCCCGCTGGACGAGGCCGAGCTGGAGCGGCAGGCTGCCCAGGTTGATGGCCAGCAGTTCCGCGCACCGGTCGAGGGGGCGGTGATCGGCCGGTTCAGGTCGGGGTCGTCCGGTTCCCAATGCAACGACCCCGCCGCTGGGCGGGGTCGTGTCGATATCGATGGTCGGCAGGATCAGCCAGTTGCCGGACAGACGGCGGTCGGTCAGTGTGACGACTGGCAGGAGGCCGGGCGGTCGGCAGCCGGTCCAGTGCACTGGCCAGATTGGCCGGCCCCGTTCCCGCCGTTCGTCGGCGGCGACGGGCTGGCGAGCGCCACCGCGGCCGAGCCGACCACGAGCGCGACCGCCAACCCAATGGCGATCAGCAGCATGCGGAGTCTCGTCACGAGTTCCCCCCCGTTCCTTGAGACGGATCCGACCCGCGAAAGTCTAATCGCGCCCGGCCAAAGCGTATAGCCTGAGGTCTTGAATTTACGCAGTTTGAATTAAGCCAATGTACGGCGTAGGCTTGGGTTCTTTAATGTTGGCTATTTGCTTGCGTCTGGGTGTTCCCTTCCGAAAGAAACTTCAACCAGTTGAGCCATAGATCATGGCCTTTGTGTATTGCGTCTGGACCCAGTCGCGCGGATCGCAACGGCCCCAGGCTCCCTTTCCCCCCCAGGGCCTCGGCATAGTGATGATTTGTCTTGATAGTCGGCGTCGGCGGGTGGCGCCGGCCCTGATTGAGCGGAACGCCTCTGACCGATAGCTCACTCACCTGGCCGGTGCTCGACAATGTCATCCGACCGCTATGGTCGTCCAAGATGCCCGAGAGCGGCCTGATACGATCTGACCGTCCGTACGTAGGGGTGCACGGTGACCGAGGCCGAAGCTCTCACCCGGAAGATCGTCGAGATCTTCGATATTGGTGCTGTCGATCTGATCCCGTCGGTGATCGCCCCTGAGTACGTGGATCATCAAGGCTTGGGCGAGAAGGAGATTCGAGGCCCCGACGGCTTTCGAGAGGTCGTGGAGGCAGTGCGTCGGGACGAAGGTGTCCGCGTGACCGTAGAGGATCTGGTCGCCGACGGGGAGCGGGCTGCCGTGCGTCTTCGTTGGTATCGCGTCAACCAGGCCGGCGTCGTCGTCACGCGCGAGACGCTGGACATGCTCCGTTTCGCGAACGGCCGCCTCGTCGAACATTGGGGCTCGCAGCTCTTCCGACAAGAGGAATAGCGTCCGCATGGGCGCGCGTGGGCGATGAGGGTCGACGCAGAGTACTGCCGTCTGCGCCAGTGCTCGGAGATATCACTTGCGCCTGGGCGTGCGCCAATCGTCATCGAGCGGCGGCGGAAGCTCGTACGTTGCCGCGACCTCTGCCGCCATTCCCCAGGGCCTTGGCAAGTGCCGGTTCATGGGCTGGTGATGCCAAGCAGTGGCAGGACTCGGGTGGCGTCGCGGGCGTTGCGGCGCAGCGCGGCGGCGATGTTGCGGTGGCCGCTGGCGTGCAGCATGGCGATGGCGAGGTTGCGCAGGCTGGCCATGGCCCTGGGGGCGGTGCCGGTGCGGACCTGGGAGGCGTCCTCGGCGAAGGTGACATCGCGGATGTGGTGCACGCCTCGATGCCCCAGTGCCCGCGGATCCAGTCGGCCAGGCGGGCAGGGCTTGCCTGGGCGGCGTGCAGGCTGGTGACCGCGTACACGGTGACGGTGCGCCAGCGGCGGCTGGCAAGCGTGCGGACCCGGCGGGTGATGCGGATCGCCTGGGTGGCGTGGGGGAAGTCCAGGCCAGCGATGGTGGTGGCTTGCAGGCGGCGGAGCTCGGCGCGGCCGTGGCCGCGGTCGCGGGTGTGGTCGGCGACGGGGATCTGGCGCCATGGCAGGGTGGCCAGCTGGTGGTGCAGGGTGGGCTGGTTGGCCTTGACGATCAGCAGGTAGGCGGCGTGCTTGTGGGTGACCAGCCAGTCGGCGTGCTCGCGCTGGGTGTGCATGGCGTCGGCGGTCAGCACCCGCCCGGCCAGGTCCAAGACCTCCAGCAGCGGCTGGAACCGGGCGATCTCGTTGGTGGTGGTGTCGACGTCGACTTGGCCCAGGATGCCGCGGCTGGTGTGGTCCATCGCGGCGAGCAGGTGCACCGGCGCGGCTTGGTGGTGGCCGCTGCCGCGTAGGGTCTTGCCGTCGACGGCGACCGCCTGCCGCCACAGCCGGGGTGGTGGCGATGGCGGGGTGGCGGGTGGTGGCTGCTGGGCGGCCAGCCAGGCGCCGACGGCACGGTCCAGCGCATCAGGGTCGATGCGGGCCAGCACCCGGCGCACGGTCGCCTCGCCAGGTGGCCTGAAGGTGCCAGTCCACGGGTCGCGGCGGACCCCGAGCGCGGCCAGCACCTGGCCGGGCGCGTCGCTGGCCCACTCACCGATCGCGGCAAGGGATCTGGCGCCGGTCAGCACCGCGACCACCGCCACGGCCAGCACCACGGTCAGCGCGTGCCGCCGGCCGCGCCGGTGGCGTGGGTCGGTGATCTGGGCGAGGTAGTCGAGCAGGTCACGGGCCTGCTCGGGTGCCAGCGCGTCGGGCGGGTCCAGCCGCTGGGCAACCGCGGGAATGGGGGATGATAAAGGGGCAGGCACGGTGGTCCGGTCTGGTCATGGGCTTCGATAACCACATGATCGCCGGGAACCGTGCCTGTTCTACATTCAACCCAACCCACTCACCCAAGCATCACCAACCGGACAAGCCCGCACTATGCCGAGGCCCTGCTTTCCCCCCTCTTCCATGACCACCTCTCGCCCCATGACTCTCGGCGGCAGAGGGCAGCAAACGCGCTCGTCAGAGGTTGTGAACGGCCGTTGCGGATCGTCGCTGTATGGGCCGGTCTGTGGTCACAATCGGTCACGTGACCTCGGTGTCTGCGCCGCGCGCTTGACAGCGACAACCCGGCCACGGCGCTGCTGACCGCGCTGCTGGCCTTCCACGCGGTGCGGATCTGGCAGCTCGCCGAGATCCGCCTGACCGACCTGCGCGACGGCCGCCTGCACCTTCGCGACGCCACGGCGACGAGCAGATCGTCCTGCTCGCCACCCCGGTCCGCCAGCGCCTGGCCGCCTACCTGGACTGGCGGCAGCGGACCTGGCCCGGCTCGATCAACCCCTACCTGCTGGTGCACGTGCGCAACGCCGGCACCGTCGGCCACGTCACCCCGTGGTGGATCCGTCACCAGCTCACGATCCCAGGCATGCGCATCCGCCAAGACCGCATCCTCGACGAAGCCCACGCCACCGGCGGCGACATCCGCGCCCTGTGCGACCTGTTCGGCCTGTCGGTCGCCGGTGCCTACCGCTACACCACCGCCATCGACCACATCGTCGAGCCCCCAAGCCCACAAGACCCCCGGGTCGTCCACTGACACCCGGCGTGGTCGGGGGAAGTCGCCCCAACCCCAAGCGACCAAAGGAGCCACCGGATGGACGCCGAGCGGGTCCCGATCGACCTTGCAGCCTATGAGCGGCAGATCCGCACCGGCCACTGCTTTGTGTGCGGCGTCGTCGCAGGCGACCCCAGCTACGACGACGAGCAGGTCATCTTCGAAGACGACGCCCACATCGCCTTCCTCGACCGCTACCCAACCCTGCACGGCAAGGTGCTGGTGGCACCCAAGGCCCACGTCGAGCACGTCGTTCGTGAGTTGAACCGTGAGGCGTTCCTCGGGCTGCTGGGGGTGGTGCACCGGGTCGCCCGCGCCGTCGAGCAGGTGGTGGCATCGGAGCGGACCTACCTGGCGTCGATGGGCAGCCAGCAAGGCAACGCCCACGTGCACTGGCACATCGCCCCGCTGCCGCCCGGCGTCCCGTTCCAGCGCCAGCAGTTCCACGCGCTCATGCTCGAGGGCGGCGTCATCCCCTGGTCGCCCACCCAAGCCGCCGCGCTCGCCGCCGAACTCCGGACAGTCCTTGCGCGCGGGTAACGGTCGCCCTCCTCGCAGCGCGGCGTGACCGTGACGCTGCCCAAACCGACGGTCGGTCAGGGCGTCTGGCGGCGATGCAACCAAGATGGGTGCCGGTAGCCTTACGGCATGACTGGGGCTGACCCTGCGCGACTGCGCGAGACGTTCAACCAGGCCGCCGAGCTCTACGACCGTGCGCGGCCCGGCTATCCGCCGGCGCTGTTCGATGAGCTTGCAGTGCTGGCAGGCATCGGGCCCGCCTGCCAGGTCCTGGAGATCGGCTGTGGGACCGGGCAGGCCACGGTGTCGCTGGCCGAGCGGGGCTGCGAGATCATCGCGGTCGAGCTCGGCGCCGAGCTGGCCACGGTCGCCCGCCGCAACCTCGCGCGCTTCCCGCGTGCCGACGTGGTCGTCGCGGCGTTCGAGGAATGGCCGCTGCCAGCCGAGCCGTTCGACACCGTCGTGGCGGCGACCGCCTGGCACTGGCTGACCCCCTCGATGCGGGTTGCCAAGGCGGCCCAGGCGCTTCGGCCCGGCGGCGCGCTCGCCACCATCTCCACCCACCACATCGCCGGCGGCAGCGAGGCGTTCTTTGTCGAGGTGCAGGCCTGCTACGAGCGCTGGGACCCCGTCACCCCGCCCGGGCTGCGGCTGCCCACCGCAGCACAGATCCCCCACGACAGCCAGGAGCTGGAGCGCTCTGGCTGGTTCGATCCGGTAGTCTTCCGCCGCTGGGAATGGGAGCTGCCGTATTCGACAGCGGCATATCTGGAGGTGCTGCGCACCTACTCTGGGCATCGCGCACTTGAGCCTGCGGCCCGGCAGGGCCTGCTGGACTGCATCGCCCGGCTCATCGACGGCCACTACGGCGGGCAGATCGCCAAGCGCTACCTGACCGAGCTGAGGGTCGCGCACCGCCGAGTCGGATAGCGGCGCCTTGACCAGGTCTGAGGTGACCGATCGGGGAGCTGGAAGCAACCCCTGCCCACCAGATTCCCGACCGCCACCGGTTCCTCCAACCCAGGGGCTGAACAGGCCACTCACGACCCATCCACCCTTGAGTTCCGCTCCTCAGCCTCCAGAGCTGCCAGGAACTCCGGGCTTGTCGTGGCGAGACGGGCCTCCGATGGGCCGGCCTCGGCGTGAAATGCGACCCCGCTGCTGGCCGGCCGCCAGGATGCCCTCCCCGCGGCGGGCGGCCAGCAGGAAGGCGCGCTCGCCCTCGGAGAGATTGAAAGTCTCGGTGAGCGCGCCGATCGCCTGGGGTGCCTGGCCGAGGAGGATCTGGGTGGCGGCGTTGGCGACGACGGCCTTGCCGAGATCAGTCGGCAGGAGATCGTCGATGTCCTGGGTGACAGTGGTGAGCCCGCACCAGTGCTTCCGGCCGGCCTTCGCGAGCCGGTACAGGAACTTGGCGCCGGCGTCGGAGCGCATGAGCTGCCATGCCTCGTCCACGACGACCAGGCGGCGCTGGCGGCGGGCCGGTTCGGTGACCTGCCGCCAGATCGCGTCCAGCGCCAGCAGCATCCCCGCGGCGGTCAGCTCGTCGGGCAGGTCGCGGAGCGCGAACACGACCAGGTGCCCCTCGGGTCTGCTGGTGGTCGGCCCGTCGAACAGCCGCTTGTGCGTGCCGCTGACGTAGGGGGCCAACCGCGTGGCCAGTCTGCGCGCGGCGTCGTCCTCGTCGGCCTCAAGAGCAGCGGCCAGGTCGGCGAGCACCGGTGCCGGGCGGCGATGGGTGCGCGGGTCGGTGGTGATCCCGCGGTCGGCGTAGGCGGCGATGATCGCCCGGTCGAGCGCGGCGGTGGCTGCGGGGTCGGGACGCTCGGCGAGCAGGACCGCGACCAGGGTATGGATCGACAGCGCGCGGCGGGTGAGCGCGTCGGGTTCGGTGCTTAGGTCGAACGGGTTGAGCCGCACACCCGGGCTGCCGAGGGAGATGCGGGTGCCGCCGACCGCCTCCGCGAGCCGGGCGTATTCGTCTTGGGGGTCGATGACGGCGGCTTCGACGCCGGTGTAGAGCCAGCGGAGCAGCTCCAGCTTGGTCAGGTAGGACTTGCCGGCGCCGCTTCGGGCGAGCACGACGCTGTTGTAGTTGTCTTGGGCGAACCGGTCCCAGACGACGAGGCCCTGGCTGCGGAGGTTCCGCCCGTAGAGCACGCCGCTGGTGGAGGCAAGCTTGGCGCTGGCGAACGGGAAGCAGGCGGCCAGCGCCCTGGTGTCGAAGGTGCGCCGCATCCGCAGCAGGTCGATGCCCAGCGGCTGGGTGGTGATCCATCCTTGCAGGCTGCGGAACGTCGCCGGTTGGGCGTCCAGCAGCAGCGAGCCCAGCAGCGACCGCACACTCGTGGCGCCGGCGGCGTCGAGCTCATCCTGGGTCTCGGCGCGGATGGTCACGTACAAGCCGACCCGAAACAGCCTGCCCTCGCCGCGTGCCACCTGCTGGCCAAGGTCGCGGGCGTCCTCGGCGGCGGCGTCGACCTCGAAATCCTCCAGCCGGCCCCGGTCCACCGACAGCCGCCGCGAGGACTCCAGGCGGGCGAGCTGGCGGCGCAGCCGCTGCGCCGCCAACGCCGGCGGCACGGGTTCGACGTGCAGCGCGATGTCCGCATCGCCGGGGTAGGCGAGCAACGGCTCCAGCCAGGCCGGCCCGACCTCCCTGGGATAGCCCACCACCGCCACCGTCCGGCACAACGTCAAGCCGACCTGGACCGACCGCGGGCCGACCTGGACCGCGTCAGGACCGGGAAAGCCGACCGGCGCCGGTACCGGCTGGCCGGCGCTCCGTCCGATGCCCATCCTCATGACGGCCTCCTGGTGATCGTCTCGCCCGGCGCGGCCAGCCCCGCCGGTCTTGGTGGGCCGCCAGGGTTGGCCGCTCGCGTGAGGAGGTCGGCGGCGGCGTGGTCCAGGACGGTCAGGTCAACTCCGGCGGCGGCCAGGAGCACCGCGGCCTGCTCCGCCCGTGCGGCAGCACGGCCGCCAAGTCGCCGTCGGCCGGCTCGCGAAACACCAGCAGCAGCTCCCGGCGCAGCACGTCCCGTCTGGCCGTCAGGCGCTCGAGGAACTGCGCGTGCCCGAGCGCGGCGCCTTCCAGTGCCGGGTGCGCAGTCCGCCCGCGCGCTGCCGGAGTTGGGCGACCGAGGTTCGCAGGTCGGCCCGCTCCGAGCGGACAACGATCTGGACAGGCGTGCTGAGGCCGTTGAGGAAGCGCGCGAACGCGGCGATGGCCGCTTCCTGCTCTTGCTCGGCCCGCAGCCGGAAGTTGATCGCCGAGGCGCGACAGACAAGGCTCGCGCCGTCGGGACCGAGGTCGATGATTCCGTTCGAATACAGGTCCTTGGCCGGCAGGGTCAGCGGGGCCGGCAGGTCAACGGCCTCGGTCGCCCACGGAGGCGCTGGCACGACTTCGGCGGGAGCCGGGACCTGCCGGCGCGGCGAGCGGAGGTAGTCGAGCACGGCCAGCGCGAACCGGTCCCCTGGCAGCCCGTGGACACGCGCGAGCGCCAGCACCAGCCCGGCCACCGCGACCGGCCTGGCCAACCCGAGAGCGAGCGGCAGCGGCAGAGCGCGCCGAGCGATCGTCACGATGAACCCCGCGCCCAGACCGGTCAGGGCGAGGACCAGGAGCTGCCGGGCGGTCATCCCGGCGAGTAGCCGGTCTTCGCGCTCGACATCGGCGGGGATGCGCACATGCGTGATGGCTCGACCCTCCAGAGTCAGCGGGGCAGCGTCCCCGGGTGGTTGCTGGCGGTCGCGGCTGGCGAGCGCTGCTGGGCGGCGGGGTTCAGCCACAGCGACTCGACCCGTAGGTTGGCAGCGTCGTCACGGGCCTGGTGATCGAGCCGCAGCCAGCCGGGGTACAACGCCTCGTACAGTTGGTTGGGGTAGCCGGAGAGCACGACCATGCCCTTGACCCGGTTCGCCAGGTTCGCGTACGCCGTCAGGGAGACGAGGGTCTTCCCGCTGCGCCACACCGTTGGTCTCGCGTGGACGGCCGCCGCACTGCAATCGGAGGTCGCCGACCACCATCAGCTCAACCCACCCTTCGAGCTGTCTCTGGCGTTGCGCAGAACGAAGGGAGCGATCCTGGGTAGCTTCGCGGAGGGTTGGAAGGAGTTCGGGGCCGGCTTGTGGGACCCCACCAGATGCATCGAGGACGACGCCCTGCTCCGCTGGGAATTCGAAAACGAGGTCGATCCCGAGAATCTCGCCATGGCGGTCGGTGATCGCATGGAGCAGACGTTCGGGCCCACGTTCCGACGCCATCTCGCCCATCATGGTGACTACGAGGGTCGTTTCGATCCGCGCTTTGCGTTCTGATGCCAGATGCGGTCGATTCCGCCCCGGTCCTGGCAGGTCGCGGCCACGGGAGCCGAGCACAGCCGCTCGATAACGGCTCTCGCTTCGAGCGTCGTGTCCCGGCTGGCCACACCAATGCGACTCGAATCCCCGTCCGTCAGTCTGTCAAGTTCGGCGCGGTTCAATGAACAAGGAAGGAAGCGCCGGCATCATCTGCGAGTCGCCGCCATAGGGAGGAGTCGGGCAGTCCAAGCCCACCTTGGTCTCGATGCGGGCCACGCGAGTCAGCGGCTTCCAGGTGCAGATGGATCCCGCCTCAGCCTTGCGGCCAGGCGGTACAGGTCGGCCTCCCATGGCCTGCCCTTGCCGTCGAGGAACGCGACCGCCTGCTCGGGCGGCATCACCTGGACGGCGACGATGCCCTCCCCGCCGCCGGGGACCTCGGGCGGGCCGACCAGCTCGATGTCGCCGTAGCCATACAGGCAGTCGTATTCAGGGTGGGGGAGATGTGAGCGGTACGGCGCCCCCTGGGCATGGCAGCGCAAGACCCCGAACGCGGTGTAGCTGCGCAATCGGGCGCCGGCCTCCTCGCGAAGCTCGCGTTCCAAGGCTGCCCGGAAGCTCTCGCCGGGTTCCAGGCCGCCCCCTGCTGGTCCCCAATCGCCGCAGTTGGTGTCGAAGCCGACGACCACGCAGGCGTTGCCGATGAACGGCACGATGTAGACGCGGGCGATCAGGGCGGGATCGATCTCGCCGGTAAGCAGTGAGAAGCGCACGTCGATCGGCGCCCAGGTGACCTCGGTGGTGCCGAACAAGGTGGGGTAGTCCCGCTCGTCGATCACCGCACGTCCAGACCTGTGCGCTGGTGTGATCCGCATGATCGCGGATCTCCTACTGCTTCCGGTACCCCTCCCGCCGGACCTTCGTATGCTTCGGGCGCAGCCGGATCCGCGGGCCTGCGACCAGGAGATACAGGTTCGGATGCTGTACGGATTGGTGCCCACGGCAGGATTCGAACCTGCGGCCTACTGCTCCGGAGGCAGTCGCTCTATCCCCTGAGCTACGTGGGCTGGATGCTCATGAACTGGGGCGCGGGGCGTATGGTACCATCCCGCCCCGATCGGCCGGGGAGTGACGAAATCCCTGCTCAGGTGGCATGTGTTATGCTCCGCCACGCCGGTTCCTCCTAAACGCCTCTCGTCTGTTTGCTTCATGACCAATGCCCGCATCTTGGTCGTCGATGACGATCAGGTCATTCAACAATTACTCAAGGTCAACCTTGAGCTTGAGGGTTATGCCGTCGAGGTCGCCGCAGACGGCGAAGAGGCGCTGGCCCAGTTCGATCTGTTCCATCCGAACCTGGTGCTGCTCGACATCATGATGCCCAAGATGGACGGCTGGGAGGTCTGCCGCCGACTGAAGGCGGACGTCGACTCCTGTCACGTGCCGATCGTGCTCCTCTCGGCTCGCGCGCAGGAGGCCGACGTGCAGCGGGGAACGGACCTTGGTGTGGCCGCGTACGTGACCAAGCCATTCGACCCGATCTCGCTTCTCGACCTGATCGCCGACATCCTCGCCAAGCACGGCTTCAGCGCGTGGGAGCCGCGGTAGGGGCTGGTGCGCGCTCGGCCCGGCGCTTGATGGCGCGGAGCCAGCTCCGCCGGATGGAGCTGCTCCCGAGGCGGATGACCTGCCAGTACGCGCCGAAACGGCGGTGAGCGAGTGGGTCGGTGGTGTCGACCCTGGTCTCGGTGACGACGCGCGTGCCGCCGGCGACCTCCTCGAGCCTGAAGCTGAGGGCGAGCTTGGCGAACCCGGGACGATCGAAGGCGAGGAACTCGGCCAGGCTCCCGATCCTCGTCGAGAGGCCGCTGGCCAGCCGCCAGGGTTGGCCGGGTCCGCCGATCACCAGCTCGGAGCCAGGGCGCTGGGCGAGCACGGTGAACCCGCGCAGCCCCCAGTCGAGCAGCCGCATGTCCGGTTCGAGCGGCCGCTGCCGGGCGGATCCCCTCCGGGACCTGGCCAGTCGGGCCGGGAGGGTCCGGATGCCCATCAGCACCCGGAACAGGGGCAGCTCGCCGACGGTGAGCGCCTCGAGCGCCCGGTACACGTCCGCTCGCGGCGCGGCGACGAAGATCTCGTGGACCTCCCTCGCCTCGTAGCGGGGGAGCACCTCGTCGAGCAGCGCCGGCGGTGTGGTAGGACCAGTCATCGCACCACCTCAGATTTCGAGAATGTGAATACATTCACAAGTGTACCGGGCGGCTCCGTGCAAGGAAAGGCCCGGAACGGCCTCGGCGGCGGGATGGCCCTGGGCTTGGCTGCGTGGAGCGTGCTCCGGGGCGGCTCGGTCAGGCAAGATGTCCGCCGACCGGTGCGAGGCCAATGGGGGTCGTTGCGAGGTCGTCGCGGATACGGTCGACCGCGGCCCGGTGCGGGCAGGCCCGGGTGCGCGTGGAGGGAGGCGAACGGCAGGTGGAGCCGATCAGGGTCGGCATGCTCGGCTGTGGAGTCGTGGGCACCGGGGTGGCCAGGCTCCTCGCGGAGAACGCCGAGCCGATTCGCGATCGGGCCGGGCTGCCGGTCCAGATCCAGCGGATCGCGGTCCGCAACCCCACCAAGAAGCGAGACCCCTCGGTCGACGTCACCCGCCTGGTCGGCGACGCAGCGGCGGTGGTGCACGACCCGGAGGTCGACGTGGTCATCGAGGTCATGGGTGGCATCGAGCCGGCCCGCACGCTCATCCTCGAGGCTTTGCGGCTCGGGAAGCCGGTGGTGACCGCCAACAAGGAGCTGCTGGCCGCCAGGGGCGCCGAGCTGTTCGACGCGGCCGACTCGATGGGGGTCGACCTCAAGTTCGAGGCGTCGGTGGCCGGGGCGATCCCGATCATCCACCCCTTGAAGGAGTCGCTGGCCGGCGACCGGCTGCGCCGGGTCCTCGGGATCGTGAACGGCACCACCAATTACGTGCTCTGGCGCATGGCGACCACCGGGGCGGCCTACGACGAGGCGCTGGCCGAGGCGACCGAGCTCGGCTACGCGGAGCCCGACCCGAGCGCGGACGTGGAAGGTTTCGACGCCGCGGCCAAGTGCGCCATCCTGGCCAGCCTGGCGTTCAACACGCGCGTGGCGGCCAGCGACGTCTACCGGCAGGGCATCACCGACGTGACCGCTGCCGACATCGGGGCGGCGTCGCGCATGGGCTACACGCTCAAGCTGCTGGCCATCGCCGAACTGGTCGACGGCGAGGTCAGCGCGCGGGTCCACCCGGCGATGATCCCCTCCTCGCACCCGCTCGCGTCGGTGACCGAGGCGTACAACGCGGTGTTCGTGGAGGGAGACGCGATCGGCCAGCTGATGTTCTACGGCAAGGGCGCAGGCAGCCTGCCGACGGGCTCCGCGGTGGTCGGCGACCTGATCGACGTGATCCGCAACCGGGTCCAGGGATCCCGGGGGGTCGGCTGCACCTGCCTGTACCAGCGGCGGGTCCGCGGTATGGACGACGTGGACACCCAGTACTACCTGGCGCTGGACGTGACCGACCGCCCCGGCGTGCTCGCTCAGGTGGCGGCGGTGTTCGGCGAGCACGGCGTGTCGATCCGCTCGGTCCTGCAGCGCGGGCGCGGTGACGAAGCGCAGCTAGTGCTCGTCACGCACCTGGCCAAAGAGCGCGACATGCAGGCGACCCTGGCGGCCCTGCGGGACCTCGACGCGGTGACCAGCCTCGGCAGCGTGATGCGGGTCGAGGGCGAGGAGGCGGACGAGGTGATGGCGCAGCGACGTCTTCCTCAAGGTGGAGGGGGCCAACCCCACCGGCTCCTTCAAGGACCGGGGCATGACCGTGGCGGTCTCCAAGGCGCTGGAGGAGGGGAGCCGCGCGGTGCTGTGCGCCTCCACCGGCAACACCTCGGCCTCAGCCGCCGCCTACGCGGCACGGGCGGCGATCACCTGCGCCGTGCTGGTGCCCGAGGGCAGGATCGCGCCCGGCAAGCTGGCCCAGGCGCTGGTGCACGGGGCGACGGTGCTGGCGGTCGAGGGCTCCTTCGACGACTGCCTGGTGCTCGCGCGCGACCTCGCGGAGCGCTACCCGGTGACGCTGGTGAACTCGGTCAACCCGTTCCGCATCCAGGGCCAGAAGACGGTCGCGTTCGAGATCGTCGAGGCGCTCGGCCGGGCGCCGGACGTCCACTGCATCCCGGTCGGCAATGCCGGCAACATCACCGCCACCTGGCTCGGCTACAGCGAGGCGGCGGAGCGGGGCCTGGCCCATGGCCGGCCACGCATGCTGGGCTTCCAGGCGGCCGGCGCCGCCCCGCTGGTGCACGGCCGGCCGGTGCCCAACCCGTCGACGATCGCCACCGCGATCCGCATCGGCAGGCCGGCGTCCGCGCCACAGGCGCTGCGCGCGGTCCAGGACTCGGGTGGTGGCCTGGCCGCGGTCACCGACCGGCAGATCATGGCGGCCTACCGCCTGCTGGCCAGGGAGGAAGGGGTGTTCGTCGAGATGGCCTCGGCGGCGGCGGTGGCCGGGCTGATCGCCACCGCGGCCGCCGGCGGGATCCCGCACGGGACGCTGGTCGTCTGCACCCTTACGGGCAACGGGCTCAAGGACCCCGACTGGGCGGTGTCGGGTGCCCCTCCGCCGATCCGGGTGCGCGCGGAGGCCGCGGCCGCCGCGGCCGCCCTCGGCCTCGACGTGGGCTCCGCATGAGCGGCTCGCCCCGCGGGCTGGCCGAGGGCGCTCTCGTGAGGGCGGTGGCGGCGGCGACCACGGCGAACCTGGGACCCGGGTTCGACGCCGCCGGGCTGGCGCTGGACTGGTGGGACTCGCTCGAGGTCCGGAGCGCCCCGGTGACCTCCATCAGGATCGCGGGAGAGCAGGCGGAGGCGATCGCGGTGGGCGCGGACAACCTGGTGCTTCGCGCCATGCGGCACCTGGCCGCGTCGTTGAACGAGGACCTGCCGCCGCTGCACCTGGACCTGGTCAAGGGGTTCCCGCTGGGCCGGGGGTTCGGCTCGAGCGCGGCGGCGGTCGTGCTCGGCCTGCTGGCGGCGCGCGCCCTGCTCGCCCCCGACCTGCCGGAAGCCGTGCTTCTCGGCCTGGCCACCGAGCTGGAGGGCCATCCGGACAACGTGGCGTCGTGCCTGGCCGGCGGGGCAACCCTGTGCTGGAGCGAGGGTGGCAGCGTGCGCAGCCGTCGCATCCCCGTCCACCCCGACCTGGTCGCTCTGGCCCTGATCGCCAGGGACCCGATGGCGACCACCGAGGCGCGCCGGCTGCTGCCGACCGAGGTGCCGTTCGCCGAGGCGGCGCGGACCGCCGGCCGGGCGGCGCTGCTGGCGCCGGCGCTCGGTGGCGACTTCGATCTGCTGCTGCCGGCGACCGAGGACGTGCTGCACCAGCCTGCGCGCCTGGCCGCCGCGCCCGCCGGCGGGCGGGTGCTGGACGCGTTGCGGGACCGGGGCCAGGCCGCGTTCGTGTCCGGAGCCGGACCGTCACTGATGGTGCTGTGCGCGAGGTCGGCGCAGGCTGGGGCCACCGCCGACGCGGAGGAGGCGCTGAAGGTCGGCGGGGCTGAGGGCTGGCGGATCCGCCCCCTCGAGCTCGCCCGGAGAAGCGCGCACGCGGAGATCGAACCGGAGCAGGACTAGCCTGGCGGGACGCGGACGGTACACTGCCGAGCGAGCGCCTGGCCCCATCTCAGGCGCGTCGTGCCTCCTGAGCTGGAGGTCACAGCTCCCAAGCCGCAGCCTCGAGACGCGGAGTCTTGACTTGGTGGACAAGGTGACCTCGCCAGCGGGCGAGGAGTTCGAGCTGGCGGGCGAGTCGGCCAATCGGGTACTGGTCAAGGGTGTCGTCGCGGTCCTCGACCAGCGCACCGAGCGGCTCTACTCGACCAAGGAAGGCGATATGTTCCTTTTCGCCGACGCGGAAGGGAACCTCGACGCCGAGGAGGCGATCGGCGCCGGCCTCTACTACCGGGACACCCGATTCCTCTCCGACTACACGCTCACGGTCGACGGGCGCTCGCCGCTGTTGCTGTCGACCTCGGCGGACCGGCCGTACGCCAGCCACATCGACCTGGCCAACCAGGACCTGACGGCTCCGGACGGCAGCGTCACGGCGGTGCAGGGCACCATCAACATCCGCAGGACCAGGGTGATCAAGGACCGGCTGTACGAGCGCATCCGCGTCAAGAACTACAACGCCAGCGCGGTCGTCATGGGCATCGAGCTCACCTTCGGCAGCGACTTCGCAGACATCTTCGAGGTGCGTGGCCTCAAGCGCAGCCAGCGCGGCAAGCTCGCGTTGCCCAAGGCGGACGGGCGCTCGGCCGTGCTGGCCTACCTCGGCCAGGACGGCGTGTTCCGTGAGACCCGCATCAGCTTCGAGCGGGAGCCGGCCGAGGTCGAGGTCATCGACGAGAAGGTGCGGGTCGGCTGGCAGGTGCGGCTGGAGCCGAGCGAGACCGAGGTGCTCGCCCTGGTCGTGGAGCCGAGGATCGCCGGCCGCAAGACCGACCTCCAGTCGTTCGACAGCGCCATCCACCAGCTGCGGCGCTCCTATGAGAAGTGGGAGCGCTCCTGCACGCGCGTGTGGACCGACAACGAGCTCTACAACTCGCTGCTCACCCGCGCCATGCGGGACCTCCGGGCGCTGCTGACCCCCACCGAGCACGGCGACGTGGTCGCGGCGGGCATCCCCTGGTTCGTGGCCCCCTTCGGACGGGACGCGCTGATGACCTGCCACCAGACGCTGATGGTCAACCCGGACCTGACCCGCACGACCATCGAGGTCCTGGCCAGATACCAGGCGGACGACGTGGACACCTGGCGGGACGCCGAGCCGGGCAAGATCCTCCACGAGTTCCGGCAGGGGGAGCTGGCGTCGGCGCACGTGATCCCGCACAGCCCCTATTACGGGTCGGTGGACTCCACGCCGCTGTGGCTGCTGCTGCTCGGCACCTATTACCGCTGGACCGACGACCTGGAGTTCTGCCGTTCGCTGCTGCCCAACGTCGAGCGCGCGCTGCACTGGGTGGACCACTACGGTGACCTCGACGGCGACGGCTTCCTCGAGTACCAGGCTTCCAGCCCGCGGGGTCTTGCCAACCAGGGCTGGAAGGACTCCCACGACTCGGTGGTCCACGCCGACGGCAAGATCGCGGAGGGCCCGATCGCGCTCGCCGAGGTCCAGGCCTACACATATCTGGCGAAGCTGCGCATCGCGGACATCTACGAGGCGCTTGGCGACGCCGACCGGGCCGCGGCGCTGCGCAAGCAGGCCGCCGACCTGAAGGCGAGTTTCAACGAGCGTTTCTGGATCGAGTCGGAGCAGTACTTCGCCGAGGCGCTCGACGGCGAGAAGCGGCAGGTCGCCAGCGTGACCTCCAACCCGGCGCACGGGCTCTACTGCCAGATCGTCGAGGCCGAGCGCGGGCACCTGATGGCGCGGCGGCTGCTGGCGCCGGACATGTTCTCGGGATGGGGGATCCGCACGCTGTCCAAGTCGTCGGTCGCCTACAACCCGATGAGCTACCACAACGGCTCGATCTGGCCGCACGACAACGCCTTCATCGGCGCCGGGTTGAAGCGCTACGGCCACGCCAAGGCGGCGAACCGCCTGGCGACAGCCCTGTTCGACATGGCGGTGACGGTGGACGACATGCGTCTGCCCGAGCTGTTCTGCGGGTTCACCCGGCGGTCGCCACAGCGGCCGGTGGCGTATCCGGTCGCCTGCTCACCGCAGGCTTGGGCGTCGGGCGCTCCGTTCCTGCTGCTCCAGTCCATGCTCGGTATCTCGGCCCGTGCCCCCGACAACACGCTGCTGGTCAACAAGCCACATCTGCCGCCGTGGCTGAATACGGTCGAACTTCACAACCTTCGTGTCGGCAGGTCCGCGATCTCGGTCGTCTTCCGCCGTCAGGGGGAGACCACGGGGTTCTCGTTGCTGGAGAAGGAGGGCAACCTCCGTGTCCTCATGGAAGAGTAGCCATCCGCGAGGAGGCTGTTGCGCTCGGTGATTGGTCGCCTCTACAATGCTGGAGGTCACAGTCGCTGGCCAATTCGGTCGACGCCCCCGGCATACGCGCACATCGCTTTGGCGATTCATGTGGCTTGCAGTGCAGATCGACGTTGCAGTCCCGCGGGGGCGAGCGGCGACTCCGGCCAGTGACGGCAGAACCAAACGTTCCTTTCGATAGGCGACCGGGTCGCGTGATCCGATACCTCGGCGGGAGCTCGTTCCTGAGCTGAGGAGTCCGGGGGACTGAACAGCATCGAAGCGAGAGGTCCCTGGTCTCCACAGGAAGCTACGCACCGTGGCGCGGGCTTTCGTGCTGGGCGGACGCACCATTGTCGCAGAAGGGGAGCAGCGCGATATTTCGCTGGCGCCTGACGGCGGCGCCGATCACCACTCTCGACGAACCAGCCGAGCACCCGCCGATCAGGCAGGAATCACCACAGGAAGGTGAAGATGTCAACCACCGAACGC